>Ga0137397_10000110_pt1 | contig 52871 bp, 50 predicted proteins | sample czorhiz116metaG_FD_106658 | JGI IMG/M metagenome (GOLD analysis project Ga0137397, IMG submission 106658) | Vadose zone soil microbial communities from Angelo Coast Range Reserve, California, USA - czorhiz1.16 metaG | ecosystem: Environmental > Terrestrial > Soil > Vadose zone | place: USA... | reverse complement strand
GGGCATACAGCTGCCCGCATAGTCACCATTTTTTACAGGGTTGTAATTGTCCCACTGCGCCTGACCCCAGGGCGTGAAGGGAAGCGGGTTCGGCTCGCCTTTGTTGCTGGTCCCATCCCGGTTTGTGAATGTCCTCGTAAGATCCTGAGTGCCGGGTCGGGCCCAGGATCCACTGAAGTCGGGCTTGCCGTTCGGAAGGCGCGGTGTCGGAGCTTTCAAGTCTGGCTTGGCTTTCAAAGTCTGGGCAGCGGCAGGCGTGGGTGCCTGGAAAAGGGCGACCACAACGACTGCAATAACGATGGCACATAAGAGATTTTTCACCTGACGATCTCCTTTCTAGCTTGCCGAATTATTTACTTGGTTGGTGAGTAATCGGTCGCGCTCATGAACACATTGTCCACCTGCACGTTCACCTGCATCGCGGTTCGAGTTTTGACCCATTCCGGATCGGCTCCAAAGGCCGCCCATGCAGCATCTCTGGCTGCGGCGTCTTTGTAAGCAAGGATGTAGATCAGCGTGTTAGGCTTCGCGACAGGTTGCCAATAGCCGATGATGGTCATGCCGTGCTTCTTGAACAACGCCGTCGTGTGCTCGCGAAACCGCTTGTGCAGAAGATCGATGGAGCTTCCTTCGCGCACGGTATAGGTCCGCAGCTCGAAGCAGCGGGAATCCTTAGTGACATTATGGACGTCCGCCAAATTCGGACCGCACGGCGGCGTGGGTGCCGGAGCGTTCTGCGCCACCGCAACCGCGATGTTCAAACCGAGGATAATGACTGCAAAGCCGAACCCGGCGAGCGCAAGTCGTTTTTCCATTAATTCTCCCCCCTGAGTAGGGAGATCCTACACCACTACTGCCGCAAACGCGATGTTCTAAAACATCGGGCTAGAACCGCTTGTTGAGCCAGTCCCGCGTGTAGTCGTAGAAGTTTTTCACCGTATCCGAATACTGTCCCGGGGAGGTTTCGCAAGGCACGCAGGGAGTCTGGCCGTGCTCCGCCCCTTCAATGACCACGAAGTCCTTATCCGGGCTCGCAGCAACGTCATAGTGAATCTCATTATCACGAATGAAATAGTGTGCCCCCATCGCGGCCACCAGGAGAGGTATGTGAATCTTCGGCAGGTGGCACGGAGGGGCATTGTTGCTGGAACAGTAATCGATCCCGTCCATGGAATCCGTTGCCCGAATGGCGTTGGCGCTAAGAAAAGATTTGATGGTCAGGAAAAGTGTGCCGTCTTCGAAGGTGGCGTTTTGGGACTTGAGCTGAGGACTGGCCTTCCGTACGCTTTCCACAACCTGGGTCACAATCGTCCCGTTATTCTTAAGCAGCTTTTGTGGCTTTACTGTCGCGTGGTGAATACCGGGATCCAACTGCATCAATCGCCCTCCGACACCTCTCGGGACCACGAAGGCGTCATCGTCTGGGTAACTCGATTTTCCGGCTTTCATGAGGCTCTGCTTTTCCAGCGCCAAATCGATCAGGCGATTCATCCGATCCGCCTGTGCTTTGAAATATCGTTTCTTGAATTCTCCGGAATATGAGGACGGACCGGTTGGGTTGTAGCCGTTGCGGGAATTGAACGGATCGAGCATGGGATCCACTTGATCCGGCCGGTTTTCGTTCGTGATTGCGGGATTGACGTTCCGAACTCCGTTCACAGGATTTCCAGGATGAGCATCAACGAGAATGAGACCATCGGCACGAGGCAACCCCATGAGTTCGTTTCCACATTGAACAAGCTTCTTCGGCCCCTGGCATACAGATGGTCCGTTCTCAGCAACGCTCTCATATAAGGTCATCGTCGCGCCACCGCCACTCCAGCCCCATAAGACGATCCTGGTAATGCCGGGCTGTCTTTTGAGAAATTCCATGCCCGCCCTGACATCCAGGGGCACAGTCTCAAAGCGGACCAGCGCTTCGTTGTTATCCGACCGGGGATTCATGCATAAAACGGCAAATCCCCTCTTCGACAGTTCGGTGCAGGCGAGCGCGTTCATGAAGTTCGAAGTCCGGTGCATGACGAGAATTCCAATGTGCGGCGCGGGCTGAGGAGCGTCAGGCAGGTAGAATGCCCCTTTGACCGATTGGGGCACGCCTGTGAACCGAATGTACCGCGGGGTGCTTTGGGCAAACGCAGATGCGGCGAAAAACAGGGTGCTCACCAGCGTGATTGAAGCGTATGTCTTTGAATTCATGTTCATGGTTCCTTTGGAAGCCTTTGGAAGCCTTTGGAAACAGAGATGCTACACCAGCGTGAGCCTCAAACGCGATGTTCAGTGAGGGAGCCAAAGGCCGCGGCTACATTCAGACGCCGGGCTTTAGCCCGCCTCGATCCGTGACTTGCAACGGCCTCTGACTACATTTATTCTCATTTCAATGATCTTGCCGAGTATCAGAGTAGTGCTCGTCGATGACGACGAGATGGTGCGGCAAGGAATTCAGCTGCTTCTCGAGAAAGACGGTGTCGCTGTCCTGGGCCAGGCGTCGCATGGCGACGAAGCGCTGTCTCTAATCGAGCAGTTCAAACCCGACATTGCTCTGCTGGACATCAATCTTCCTCGGCTTAATGGAGTTGAGGTTGCTTTCCAGATCCGTCGATACCATCCCAAGATTGCGGTGATCATGCTCACTGCCTACCGTCAGCACGATGAGGTCGTCCGGGCGCTCAAGGTCGGTGCACGGGGCTATGTGTGGAAAGGGGCGGATTTTTCAGAGCTCCACTTCGCGATCAAGGCCGTATTTCGCGGCGACGCGTTCATCTCCCCGGCCGTTTCCAACAACATCCTTTCGGAATATCTGAACGGCAAATACGCGCGCGACAGTGCAAAGGAATTCTTGACTCCACGCCAGCGTCAGGTCCTTCAGCTGATTGCAGAAGGTCAGAGTAATAAGGATATCGCCAACGCGCTTGCTCTCTCTGTCAAGGGCGTCGAAAAGCATCGCACAGAACTGATGAAGCGGCTGGACCTTCACAACACGGCGGGATTAGTGATGTATGCCGTCAAGTCAGGCATCGTGAAGGCATCATGAGATGGCACAGGGGTGGTTTTCATTGACCTCGTGGTGTATTTCCGGATCAAGCCGGGGTATCGACCCACTTTTGTCCTCATCCTCCCTCATGGACAATTTAAATCCATAAACAGCGTCTTTTCTCCTGTACTGTGGGAAAAAGTTTGGCTTCGCTGAAGACAGCCAGGCTGAACCGCTAATTTTCTTTCTGAGCTAGGACAGCAAATCGTCTCCATTTCGCTCTTCCCGTGTGGTCAGAACAAGAGATCGCGCTGCCTAAAACGAAAGGGAAAAATTCACATGAAACCGGCCAGAGTTTTCGGTGTGTTCCTGTCTGGGGCGCTACTCATCTTGGCGACATCGGTTCCGCGTTTGGTTGAAGGTGAAGGCCCTACCGAGGCTCCAACGACGGCGTTGGATGCCCGGGTTGATGATCTGCACAACGGCTTCGGATTAAAAGGAACTCCCATCGATAAGTGTGCGGAAGATCCAGTCCCGAACCGTTCCTTCGAAGACAACAAATTCATTTTCAATGAGCTTGAAACGCTACAGGATGGCTTGGGACCTCTGTACAACGATGTCGGGTGCGGCTCGTGTCATCAATCGCCGATAGCCGGCGGCATCAGCCAAAGTAAAGAGTTGAGGGCCGGACACTTGAACGGCGGTAATTTTGTCAATCCTCCCGGTGGACAATCCCTCATCCAATTGCGGGCAATCGCTGCAGCCATCCAGGAGCGGCTCGATAACGCCCCGCTGGAAAACATAAGAACATTGCGCACGAGTCTGAACACGATCGGCGACGGCTTCGTGGAAGCCATCGACAATAGTACGTTCACCGTCATCCAGCTTACCCAGCCGCTGGGGTTCCAGGGAACCATCATCAATGTTCCCGTGGTCGAAGCGGGAGGGGCGTCCCGAATAGGGCGTTTCGGTTGGAAGGACCAGCACGCCAGTCTGCAGTCATTCTCGGGTGACGCGTACCTCAACGAAATGGGTATCACCAATCCGTTCGACGGGAACGGAGGAACTCAGGAAAACAACTCTCTCGGCCAATCGGTTGCCGGCTTTGACAATGTGGCGGATCCCGAAGACGACGGCGACGACGTGGAGGCGTTCGCCAATTTCATGAGAGCGACAAGGGCTCCTGGGCGCGGACCGATTACCGCCGCGGTTCAGCGGGGAGAGCTTTTTTTTACCACCGTCCAGTGCTCCGTTTGCCACACTCCAACGATCACGACGGCACCGGCAGGCACCATCATCAATGGTGGTGAGTTCACAGTGCCGCCGGAACTGGGCAACAAAATCATCCATCCATTCAGCGACTTCATGTTGCATGACATCGGGACCGGTGACGGCATCGTCCAGAACGGCGGCCCGGCAACCCGGAACATGGTCCGAACGCCACCGCTCTGGGGCGTGCGCACCCGCCCTGAAATGATGCACGATGGCTTGTCGCTGACCTTCAACGAAGCGATCCAGCGTCACGCCGGGACGGGCGGTACGGCTTCCAGGACTCTCTTTAACGCCCTGCTTGCATCGCAGAAGGATGACCTCATCGCGTTCCTCAAATCTCTGTAGATTCTTACTGTAGCGGCCGCTCTATGAGCGCAGGAACTCCGGCGGTCATAGACCGCCGCTACAGTAGAAAGGTGTTGGGAATGTCCGCTAAACGCCTTGATTCGGTGTGTCTTTTGTTTCTGTGGGGAGCGTGCATTCTGGTCTTTGGTTGTGCCGCCCCCCAGCCGCCCAGGAGAACAAGGAGGGAGGCACCACCACCTCCGCCCGAAATAAACCCTGCGCCTGAACCCCTTCCGGCCGGGCACAATCCTGCGCCGCCCAAACCATCGGAAGTTCGCAACGTGGTCTCACGAATTTTTCACGACGTGGTGACGGTGCAGTCGGACTGGAAGCCAAGCTTCCTGGTGGGCGATTTCAATGGCGATGTTTCACAGGATCTGGTTGTGATTGTGAGGCCCGTTGCAGGCAACCTGGCGTTTATCAACGAGGAGTTGGCTGCCTGGATCCTTGTGGATCCACTTCGGACTGCCATACGGCAGCACGTACGCATCGACGAGAACGACGTGCTGCTGGCCGTCGTTCACGGTTTTGGTTCCACTGGGTGGAGGCACAGTCTGGCAACACAAACCTACGTGCTGCGAGGCGTCGCGGATGGTCCGATAAAGGTCCGAGCACGCAAGCAGGTTCTGCACACCGTCGACAAAGACAAATTGCCGCGCCTCTGGGGAGACGTCATCGAGCAAACAATCAACGGGCAGTCCGGATTTCTGTACTACAACGGAGCCAAATACGGCTGGTACGATCCGCGCTCTTACAAGCCCGCTCCGGCGGCGAGAATCGTCCATGGCGAGGTGATCCGATGACCTTCAAGAACCGGTGCCCCCACGCATGTATCGCCCTCCTCTTTTGTTTAGGCATGAGTGCCGGCAGGGCCTTCGCATTCTCCGACATTGGGTTCATCACGGTCGATGAACTGAAAGCAAGTCTGGACAGGAACGATTCGGTACTCATCATTGATGTCCGCACAACGGACGACCTCATCGGCGCTGATACCAAAATTGCCTCTGCAATCCACATCAGGTCGAGACGCCTTCAGGCAAGGCTCGCCGTGCCGCCATTGAAGGACATCCTTCGCGATAAGGACATTGTGATTTACTGCGCATGTCCGAAGGAGGAAACCAGCATCCGTGCGGCGCGGACTCTCCTGGCTGCAGGCTTCATCCGAGTACGCGTTCTGAAAGGTGGATGGCGAGCCTGGCTGGCCGCGAGCGGGCAGGTGGACCAGACTACCAAGCTAAAGTGAAGGAACCGTAAAGTTGCCGAAGGCATCCGAACATAGCCGCGTAGCGGCGACAGAATGTAGCCCCACGCGCCAGCGTGGGGTATGCGTTGCAATTGAAAGTTAGCCCCGCGAGGGGCGGAGGATTCTTCAGAACCATCTTTCGCTTCTACGGAGCTTGTAAAATCGAGGCCTACCCGGTCCCCACGCTGGCGCGTGGGGCTACATTCTGTCGCCGCTACGCGGCTGTATCTGGAGCGGCGCTACAGTTTCAGTAACGATTCGCCACGGGCAATTCTTTCGCCGGGTACAGCGAGATGATCTTTGCGCCGTCGGGTGCAAGCACCACCATCTCCTCGATGCGTGCGGCGGACACTCCGTCCGTTGCAGGGCAGAAAGTTTCAACCGCAAACACCATGCCGGCTTTGAGCTCATAAGGCTCGACGAACGAGTTGAGCCGCGAGATCAGCGGCCGCTCGTGCAGACCGAGTCCCAGGCCGTGGCAGAAGTTCAGGCCGAATGCCGCCATTTCACTTTCAAAACCGATATCGGAGGCTTTGGGCAGCTGCTCCGCCGCTTTCTCAGTGCTGACGCCGGGTTTCAGCATCGCGATCGTGTCGTCCATCCATTGCCGCGCCTTCTTGTAGGCGTCTCGCTGCGGCGCCGTCGAACTGCCGACGGTAAAGGTGCGGTAATAGCAGGTACGGTAGCCCATGAAAGAATGGATGATGTCGAAGTACGCCTGATCGCCGGGACGGATCAAACGATCCGTGAAATTGTGCGGATGCGGGCTGCAGCGCTCCCCCGAAATCGAGTTGATAGCCTCGACGCTGTCGGAGCCCATCTCGTACAGGCGCTTAGTCGCCAGCGCCACGATCTGACTTTCCTTCACGCCGGGCTTCAGCTCGGCGGCAATGTCCTGATAGACGCCGTCAACCATGCTCGAGGCAATGTTGAGCAGCGTGATCTCGTCATGGCTCTTGATTTCGCGCGCGTAGAGCATCATCTGCTGGCCGTCGCGCACCTCGATGCCTTCCTCCTGCAGCGCAAAAAGCATCGGCGGCTCGCACAGGTCGAGCCCCAGCGGCATGTCTGCCACGCCTTCCTTTTTGAGAAGGTCCTTGATCTCCTTCGCCGCCTGCTTGAACAAGCCGACCTCGGGTCCAATCGCGCCGCGCATTCCGGGATTACCGGCGCGGACGTGATCTTCGTGCAGCCAGGGGCAGTAGATCCGGTGGTGGCGCGCCGCGGAGCCGAAATCCCACACCCAGGGATCTCCATTTCCGGTAAGCAGGCAGTATCGGATGAGCTTGTCCCGAGCCCACTCGCCGATGACGGTGCTCGATATATAACGAATGTTGTACTGATCGAAACACAACATCGCACCCAATCCCGACTTTTGCAGGGCCTGGCGCGTCCGCGCGAGCCGATAACGGTGCAGACGGCGGAATTCGACGCGCTCTTCGAAATCGACCTGCGTTATGCCCGGCGCCTGAAGCGGCCGGTTCCAGCGGTGGAACGGCTGGAGATCGTCTTCGTTGACGGGAAGGAATTCAGGTTTGTTGTTCACCTTTTTCGCCACAGCGTGCCTCCATCCATGTCCTATCTAAGCCACTCCCCTGGCACACGAATCGCTTCGGCCAGATCGTTCAGAAATACTGCGGCTTGAGCCCCATCGACTACTCGATGATCGCTCGAGAGAGTCAGCGTCATCATTGGACGGACACCGGGCTGACCATTCAGCGCCACGACGCGATCTGCAATGCGTCCAACTGCGAGGATGGCCGCCTGCGGGGGTGCAATGATCGCATTGAACGCATCGATGTTGTACATGCCCAGGTTCGTAATCGTGAATGTGCCGCCGGTCACGTCCGCGGGTTTCAGACGGCCACTCCGGGCCCGCTCGGTCAGCTCTTTACGCTGCTGGGCAATGTCGGCCAGAGCTGCAGTGTCTGCGTTGGGAATTACGGCTCCGACGACTCCATCGGTGACAGCCATGGCCACACTCATGTTCACCTGCGGATTCAACTGGATTCCATTCCCGGCCCAGCTCGCGTTCATCTTCGGATGTCTCTTCAGAATGCGCGCTGTAAGGCTGACGAGAAGATCCGTAATGGTGACCTTGACTCCGACCTGCTCTCGAGCCTGCTGAAGCGCTCCGGCATCGATCTCGCGCGTGAGGAAAAAGTGCGGGACCTGCGTCCAACTTTGTGTGGTTCTTTCGGCCATCAGCCGGGCGATGCCGCTGAGAGAGGACGGCGCTGAAGGAGCGGAAGCCGTCGCGGTGGAAGCTGATTCCGCTGCCGCGAGCACGTCTTCGCTGCTGATGACTCCATCTGGACCGGTTCCCCGAATGCGGCTGATGTCCACGCCGCGCTCTTTGGCCAGGCGCCGGGCTTTGGGTGAGATCCTGGGGCCGCCTTCCGCAGATGCCGCCGTGTCCGCCGGCGCCGAAGACGGAGCCGCGGCTCGCGGTTGTTCGGTTGTCTTTCGAGCGGCCGGTGCGGATGTGGGAGAGTCTACAGGGGGTTGTTCGCCGGGCTTCACGATCCATGCGATCGTCACTCCGACCTGTACGACGTCGCCTTCACGGGACTTGATTCCCGCGAGCACGCCGTCGGCGGCGGCCTCGACCTCGACGACGGCTTTATCGGTTTCCACTTCGAGCAGCGGCTCACCTTTGTTGATCGTGTCGCCTTCTTTTTTCAACCACGAGACAATCTTTCCGGTCTCCTGCGCCATCTCCAGCGCAGGCATTACAACGCTAGTTGCCATAGTTTTTATAGAGCAGAATTGAACGCGGGCTAAAGCCCGCGACTACATTAGGGATCACGTTTCGGCCTGAATGTAGTCGCGGGCTTTAGCCCGCGTTCGTTACCCGCACAGTGCGCGCGCCGCCTCGAATACCGATTGTTCCGTCGGGACGGTCGCATCTTCCAGGGGCGGGGAGAATGGAATCGGAACGTGCATCGCTCCAATCCTCTTTACCGGCGCTTCCAGATTATAGAACGCGCCTTCCGCGATGACAGATGCAATTTCCGCCGTCACTCCGTACCGTCCATACCCTTCGTCGACGACAATGACCCGCGATGTTTTCTTTGCCGACTCGATAAGAGTCTTCTCATCGAGCGGCCAGACTGTGCGCGGATCGATCACCTCCGCGCTGATATCCTGTTCCTCGAGCAGTCGCGCGGCGCCGAGCGCCACCTGAACCATGCTGCTGGTTGCAACGATGGTGATGTCGGTTCCGACACGCTTCACGTCCGCCACGCCGAAGGGGATCGTGTAGTCCTCCGCCGGCACGGGACCTTTCAGCTTGTACATCATCTTGTCTTCAAAAAAGACCACTGGATTATCGTCCCGGATAGCGGTCTTCATCAGCCCCTTGGCGTCGTACGGCGTGGACGGCATCGCAACCTTTAATCCCGGAATATGGCAGAACCAGGCGTGCAGCGATTGCGAATGCTGCGCGGCCGACCGGCGAGTCGCGCCCATGGTCGCCCGCATGACCATCGGAACTTTCCATTTGCCGCCGGACATGTAATGAACCTTGGCCGCCTGATTCACCATCTGATCCATGACCAGCGTCGAGAAATCGCCGAACATGATATCGACTACCGGCCTCATGCCCGTCATCGCAGCGCCGACGGCAATTCCGGTGAAACCGGCTTCCGATATCGGCGTATCCATTACGCGCTCTGTGCCGAACTCCTCGACCAGGCCGCTGAGCACCTTGTATACGGTCCCCGCCTCAGCGATGTCTTCGCCGCAAATGAAAACGCGCGAATCCCGCCGCATTTCTTCCGCGAGAGCTTCGCGGACCGCTTCTCCTAAAGTCAGTTCACGAGTTTCAGGCATATACGTCCTGGTCCACCTTATCTACGTTTGGATACGGAGCAGCCACTGCAAATTCGACGGCCTTGTCCACTTCCGATTGCACTTCCACCTCGATCTGATCCAACTGCGCGCGATCGGCGAGATTTTGAGTGGTCAACCAATTGGCGAACAGCTTGACCGGATCGCGATCGGTTTTCCACATCTGCTCTTCCTTCTTTGAGCGGTAATACTCGCGATTGATGTCGCCCACATGGTGCCCCATGAAGCGGTACGTGTCGCAAACGAGGAATGCCGGGCCTGCGCCGGAGCGAACTCGATCGACGATCGCCTTCGCTGTTTCGTAGACTTTCCGCACATCCTGCCCATCGACGACTTCGCCCGGAACTCCAAAGCCCGCGGCGCGCGTCAACATGTCGCCCGCCAGCGTCTCCGAGTTGTGCGTGTACTCGTTGTAGAGATTGTTCTCGCAAACGTAGATGACCGGAAGCTTCCAGAGCGCTGCCATATTCATGACTTCGTAGAGCAGGCCCTGTCCCATCGCGCCATCACCGAAGAAACAGACTGCAACCTGGCCCGTCTTCATCCGCTTCGCAGAGAGGGCAGCGCCGGTTGCGATTCCAGCGCTTCCGCCGACGATGGCATTTGCTCCAAGGTTGCCGGTGTCGGGATCGGCAATATGCATCGAGCCGCCCTTTCCCTTGCAGTAGCCTGCTTCCTTGCCCAACAACTCGGCGAACATCCGATCGAGCGCGGCGCCTTTTGCGAGACAATGGCCGTGTCCCCGATGGGTGCTCGTGATGTAATCCTCGGACGTCAGCGCCTCGCAGACACCAACGGCGACGGCTTCTTCACCTATGTAAAGGTGGGCCAGGCCGGGCATCAGAGCGCGTGTGTAGAGATCGTTCACCTTCTCTTCGAACAATCGGATCCCGACCATCTTGCGATACATGCGGATGCATTGTTCGATTTCGGCTTGCGAATAAGGCTTTGATCGGTCTATGGCGGTGGTCATTTTGAGACTCCAGACATTCGTGCCAGGACATTAAATATCGTGGCGAAATCCTGTTCCTGCAAACCCATGCCGCGCGCGGCGGTCATAAATTCGTTGACGATACCGGTGGTCGGCAAAGGCACATCCACCTGGCGGCCGAGTTCGAGCGCGAGTTGCAGGTCCTTCTGCATCATGTTGACGTTGAACCAGGCTTCCTCGGGCATCTCGAGAACGAACGGCCCGCGATATTGAACCATCGGCGATGCTATCACGCTGTGCGTAAGTACGTCGACGGCGGTTTCCCTCGGTATTCCGCTCTTTTCGGCCAGTAAAACGCCCTCCGAAAATGCCAGCATCTGAACGGCGAGACTCAGGTTGGTGGCGATCTTCATGACCAGCGCCTGGCCGTTCTCACCGACGTACGTCACTCTGGGCCCGATATCGAGCAACACCGGTTTCACCCGCTCGAACGCCTCTGCGGTGCCGCCGACCATGACCGAGAGTTTTCCCTGTTGCAGCGTGATGACGCTTCCGGAAACAGGGGCATCGAGCATTTCGGCGCCCTTTTCCCGCACTTTTCCGGAAAGAGCGCGGCTCACCCCGGGGCTGACTGTGCTCATCTCGATCCAATATTTGCCGGATCGGAGGCCCGAGAGCATCCCATCGGGTCCTTCGGCAATGTCGCCGAGCGCCGCGGAGTTCGAGATCATCGAGAGAGTCACGTCTGCCGCTTCGCAAACGGCTCGTGGAGAATCGGCCCACTTCATGCCTCGGTCGATCAGCCATTGCGCTCTCGAACGAGTGCGGTTGTAGCCGGTGACGGTGTGGCCCTTCTCGAGCAGACGGCTCACCATCTGACCACCCATCACGCCCAGGCCGACATATCCCAGATTCGCCATTCCGATATCAGGCCCAGATTTCCGCGTCCGTGGGGACTCTTTTGTCCTTGATGATCTTGCCGATGCGCGACACGTTCATCAGGTGTTTGTAATCCAGGTTCTCAGAAATGGAGTTGCCGCCCCAGGAACCGCAGCCGAGAGTCGTGGTAGGGGCAAAGCCATTGGTCAGCGAACCGCCGGCTGTAAAGGACGACGCCTGGTTGACGACCAACCGGCTGACGGGCAGCTCAAGACCGGCACTGCGGATATTGGCCTCGTTGTTGGAATGAACGGCCGCAGAGTGTCCGGCGCCTTCCAGAATGAGATTGGCCTTCGCTTTCGCGACGGCTTCTTCAAAAGACTTGCAGGCCAGGATGGCCACGACGGGACAGAGCTTTTCCTTGGCCAGAACATCATCGGTCCCGGCGCCTTTTGCCGGAAGCAGGATGATGCGGACTGTTTCGGAAATTTCAACGCCGGCCATTGCGCCGATATCCTTGCACGACCTGCCGACGACGTCTTTATTTAACCGGCCGTCCGGAAACACTACATCACGGAATTTCTGAACGAGTTTTTCGTCTTCTGTGAACCACACCTTGCCGGTGGCCTCAAACGATTCCACGGCCTGGTCATACTTCTCCTCGGGAACCAGCACGAACTGTTCGTGCGAGCAAATGATCCCATTATCAAACGACGCGCCCATGACGATCTTGGCGGCGGCGTCCTTGAGATCGGCATCGTTGTCGATAATCACAGGCACATTGCCTGCGCCGACACCAAATGAGGGTTTCCCCGAGGAGTACGCGGACTTCACCATGGCGGCACCGCCGGTGGCGACGATCACATCGACAACCTTCATCAACTCCTGGGTGGTTTCGATCGTGCCGTTTTTAACCGCCTGGACCAGATTGTCGGGCCCGCCGTTCGCGGTCACCACGTTCTGAAATTCGCGGGCCAGCAACTGCGTGAGTTTCTCGGCCTTTGGATGCGGGGCGAAAATCACGGCATTGCCGGTCTTTACGGCAAACATGGCGTTGCACATCGGGGTGACGACAGGATTGGTCACCGGAGTCACGGCGGCAACCACTCCCATGGGCTTCGCCACGAAGACCAGGTTTGCCTCAGGGTCTTCGCCGATGATGCCGCGGGACTTTTTGTCCTTCAGGTTGTTCCAGATGATGCGGGCTTTTCCCTTGTTTTTCAGGATCTTATCCTCGTACACGCCGATGCCGGTTTCGTCGACGGCCATCCTCGCCAACAATTCGGCATTGTCGTAGACGTACTTGCCAATGCCTTTCACGATGGCATCCACCTGATCCTGTGAAAACAGTTCGAAGGCCGTCTGGGCGATCCGCGCCCTGGTTATAAGTTCTTGAATCTGGGCATCTGACGTTGCTGCGGGGTCCTGAACGCAATGACTCATGGCTCTTACCTCGTTTTGGAGACAGCGAGAATAGTCGAAAACCCGCGGCGGATCAAGGGGTTGAAAATGGGTTGAAAAATGGGTGGTTAACCGCTTCAGCGCAAAGTCAGTTCGAAATTAACGACGGCATCGGCGCCGTCCTGGACGACGACTTCCTGCGTGATCTCGTATGGGTCTTCGTACTCGTATCTCTGAAGCGTCTTGATGTTTCGCTTCATCGTGACGCCTTCATGCCACATCTTGATCTTGTATGTTCCAACGGGAACGTCGGGAATGACGAATTCTCCCTCATCGTTGGTGACGGCAGCGTAGGGGTGATTCGCAACGAAGACGTACGCGGTCATCCATGGATGGCCCGCCTCGCATGTGAGCGCCACGATGCCCGGCCTGGACAAACCCGGCTCGATGATGGTGTGCTGCCCACGAACGGGCTGTGCAACGTTGAAAATCGTTTGCAGTCCTTCTCCTGTCATCTCCTGGCCGTGCACATTGTGCAGGATGGGATCGCTGTTGGTGATCTCGAGTTTAGTGCCGACGGGCACTGTCACCGCCTGTGGAGCGTATTGGCAATCCTTCTGATCGATCAACACCGGCTGGCGCGGCCGCAAATCCTGTACGCTCGCCACACCGTCGAGGTAAACGAAAGCACGCTGCACACCGTCATTCTTGCTCAACACCAGCCGCGGCACCGAGTGGTTCTCGCCGCAGGTTTTTTGATCTTGATTGATCGTCTCAACGGCGGCTCGTGGCTTATTGCCTTTGAATCGCACAATACCGTGAATTCGTCCGGTCGGCCCGCTCGGCGCCTTCGGGGCCGGCGCCTGGTCCGCGCCGAGAGGTGTTTCTTTTGCCTGTTCCGCGCCGCAGCCGAAAGAAAGAAGAGCGACGCCGCACAGTAATACGAGCCCTTTAAAACGATTCATCGTGGAATCTTATCCGGCGGAAGGGGCTCGGGGATAGGGTTATTGATAGGCGGCAACGATTGCAGGTAAGCGAAAATCCCCTTCAAATCCTCATCCGTCATGTTGCGATACCAGTTCCATGGCATCGGTGGAAGAATCGGGCGCCCCGTTCCCTGGTGTTTCCCGCTGCGCAGGGCGTTGACGAACATCTCCTCAGTCCAGCTTCCCAGGCCGGTGGTTTTGTCCGGCGTAAGATTCATGGCAAAACTGACGCCCCAGGGTCCGACCCATGCACCCAGGTGGTTGTTCACCACAGTCAGATATTTATCGGGGGCAATGATTCCGGCGGGGACCGGCGCCAGTCTTTCAGTCGATGGATTTCCCGATAGTTCCTTCGTCATGTCCGGTTCCGGGCCGTTGGGACCGAGTTTCTTCGGTGTATGGCAGTCATTGCACCCACCCACAGTGACCATGTATTTGCCGCGCTCGACAGGCGATTGTTTTGGTGCGGGCGGCTGACACCCGGCGATCAACAATAGTAATAGTGCCGATCCAACGAGTCCTCTCGTGAGCTGCATTGCATCTCCTTTCGTCGTAGACGAAAACCGGATTATGCGTGCAGGGATCGGGTGTGGTCAAGTGGGGCCGACAAAGAGGATAGAGACCACCAAAGGAAAAAAAACAGGAATTCCCAATGTTCAATTCCCAATGCTCAATTCTCACCCGATGAGAATTGAGCATTGGGAATTGAGCATTGGTCAGATCTTTCTGTCCCCGAATTTTTGCCTTTCTGTTTTCTTCCCTTTTGTGGTTTTCTTCCGCATGCCTACCCGGAACCTTCTCTCGCGCGCGATACCGTGGGTCTTTCAGCTATGGCTCATCGGCGTCACGATCAGGTTCTGTGGCACAGTTATCAATGCGTTGCGGTCGCCTGCCAATCCAGGCTACGACCTCGCCTGGGTGCTGGGATGGACGTCCCTGGTAAGTGTATTGATGATCAGTTACGGCCTGGCCCGCCGCAGGGGGCACATCGTCACGTGGACGTGGATTGTGATTTGTGCCCTATCCGCCGCAATCGTGACTATTCTGAGTCATACCTTGCCGGCTTTCCTCATGGCGGGATGGATCCTGCTCATTTGTGCGGGACTGGGATCGGTCATCGCCAGAATACTGCTCCGTGGTGAACCGGGTTCCCTGGACCTGCTGGCGTGCGGCCTGCCACTGGGAACCGCAGCACTTGCGCTGGCGGCATTCCTTCTTGGCATCCTTCATCTGCTGACACCCATGGCAATCTGGGTTTTGTTGGGGGGTGTAACGATCGCCGTCGGATCACAGGTCATACGGCTCCCGCAGCGACTGGCGCGGGAGTTTCGCGACTATGTCCGGCAGTCGAAGAACGACTGGAACGAGTTCGGATTGTTATCGGCAATCATGGCCTGCACGGCCGTGGTGAATCTGATCTGGGCTGCAGCGCCCGAAGTGCAGTACGACCCATTGAACTATCACCTGGCCGTACCCAAAGCCTGGCTGGCGCAATCCGGGATTTTCGAGATCCAATTCTTACAAGCGTATTTGACTCGGCTAACCGAGTTGATCCTCTCGATTTGCCTTGGCGCAGGCGGTCCTGAAGCGGCGAAAGCGTGGGTATTCCTGATCAGCATTTGCTCCGCTCTGGGTGTTTTTGCACTCGGAAAAGCTTTGTTCAACACCCGCGTCGGCATGTGGGCTGCTGCATTGTATGTAACGACGCCACTCGTGGCCTGGGAATCAGGCACGGCCGACGTCGATAACATCGTCGCGTTATTCATCGTTGCCTCGTTTCTTGCTTTGATCCGCTGGTACGAAAACGGCAACGGCGGATGGCTTTACGTTGCAGCTTTACTTGCCGGAGCGGCGGTGGGCTCGAAACTGAATGCCGCTTTTGCCTTCGTCGCGATTGCACCCGTTGTCTTCTTTCGTGTTGTTCGCGATCCGGTGTCCGGAGACCGGCTCCGAATCATCGTTTGTGCACTGGCCACATTCAGTCTCTTTGCAATGCCGACATACATTCTGACCTATGCATGGACGGGAAATCCGATTTTCCCGCTCATGAACGGCATCTTCCAGAGCCCCAAATGGGAACTCGATAACACGATATTCAACGCGTCCACCTTTGGGTTAGGCACTACAGCTTCATCGTTGATCCGTTTTCCATTCCGTATGACGTTCGATACGTCACGATTCGGCGAGGCCCTGCCTCGCGGGGCTCTGGGGCTAAGTTTGCTCTTTGCGTTTCCGTTCGCCCTGTGGTTGCCCGGAAGACGAAAGAATGGAGTGTATCTGGTCTCCGCAGCCGCCGCCGTTTACCTGGTCCTTCTCTTTTATACAATGCAGCACGGCCGCTTCTATATTTCGATCCTTCCGTTAGTGACGATCATCGGTGTTGCAACGGTTTTTCATCGGACATCAGTACGGTTTACCCGTGTCGCCCAGGTGTGTCTGCTGCTGGCAGTGATCACCCAACCCCTGGTGCATTCCAATCAGTTTTGGAACATACCGGAGCGGTTTCCCATATCACTCGCACTGGGCCTGGAAGAGCGGGAAGATTTTCTCAAGCGAACACTAGCGGGTTACGCCGGTGTTCTCTATCTGAACAGGGTGAGCGGACCAGAGCGAACGATCGTGGGTGTGGGGACCGAGAATTTGCGGTTCTACTTGCGTTCGCAGTTGGAAACGTTGCCCGTCTCCGTGCAGGGAAGTGCAACACGAGGATTGATGAATATGAAACCGGACGCGGACTTGGCCGCTGCAATGAAACGCGATGGTTTTATGTACGTTTTTACGACGCGCGAAATAATGAAGGCCGCGCCACCTTGGTTACCGTATCTGGAGCGAGGCTTCCTGCAGTCCAATGCTCTGTTGGAATTCGAGGATGACTATTGCCTTGTTTACAAACTTCGAATGTAGTCGCGGGCTTTGGCCCGCGTTCCGGAATGTGCATTAAATAGCATCAAGACCGCCGCTTGACCGCTTCATTACGGCTGAGATAGCATTTACGGCCTTGCGGACAAAACGGCCGCACCAGACAACAACCCCTCGCATTTATTGCTTGGATGAGCGGCTGCGAATGCAAGCCCGATACGGCGCAGCCATCAATTGAAGGAGTAGCCAAAAATGCCTACTAAGATTGTCGATACTATCCTCCCGACCACTATGGTCGGGTCGTATCCCCGGCCGCACTGGTACAAACACCAATTGCTCGGCCGCGACCTTCGCGTCGCGTTCAAGGAAGTTCAGTATGAAGAAGCCTATGACGACGCCGTAGCGACGGTGATCCGCGACCAGGAAGAGGCGGGTCTCGATATCGTAACGGACGGCAACATGTGGTACGACGACTATGTCGGCGTGATCGGCTCCTTCTGCTGGTACATGTACGAGCGCATTGGAGGCTTCGAACCGGCCAGAAACCCGCATCCATCGGCGGTGGGAGCAACGGACCGCAACAAGGGCGTGGAACTCCTCGACGACTGGGGCGGCGTTGTGAACAGTGGACCGGTATCGCGAGGCCCAATCCGGCTTGCGGACCTCTACAAAATCGCCGCGAAGCACAGCAGGAAGCCCGTCAAAGTCTCCGTCGGAGCCGGCCCGGCCAACCTCGCATGGCATGCGTATTTCCAGGGGCCGTACAAGAATGCCGAGGCGCTGAGCCGCGCGCTCGCGCCCATCTTCAATGCCGAGATGAAAGAGCTCGTTGCCGCCGGTGCCAAGTACCTGCAGTTCGAAGACCTCGGCGCCTGGATGCCGCTTTTCTCAAACGATAAGAACGACTACAAATGGGTCCGGGAAGTCGTCGAACAATGCTGCGACGGTGTCGACGCGAAGATCGGCTGGCACTTCTGCTTCGGCAATGCATGGGGCAACGACATTCTGAGCGCGAGCTTTCCTGAGGGATATCAGACCGTCCTTCCACATTTCTTCGAGACGAAAGGCATCGACCAGTTCGTCCTCGATTATGCGAACCGCAACATGGCCGGTATCGAGTTCCTGAAGAACCTGCCGAAGGATAAGGACGTCCAGGTTGGCGTGCTGGACATTCGCACCAACGCCATCGAATCACCCCAGCAGGTCGCCGACCGTATCCGTAAAGTGATTGCTGCCGTTTCTCCCGACCGGGTCACCCTGAGCACGGACTGCGGCATGAAACCGCTGGCCCGCATGATCGCGAAGATGAAGCTGAAGGCACTTGCCGACGGCGCGAGCATCGTCCGCAAAGAAGTATTGGGTAAATAACTCATGAGCGGCTGCGAATGCAGGCCCGGGAGGGCGCAGCCATCAATAAAAGGAGACATACGTGGCTGATAAGAAAATCATTGCAGTAGTGGGTTCGACCGGTTCTCAGGGAGGCGGTCTTTGCCAGGCGATTCTGGACGACAAGGAGGGGAGCTTTGCTTGCCGCGCGATCACCCGCGATCCGGCTAAAGACAAGGCGAAGGCTCTCGCCGCCAGGGCCGCTCAAGTGGTCAAAGCGGACATCGATGATGTCGAGAGCCTGAAGAAGGCGTTCACCGGCGCCTACGGCGTATACGGCGTGACCAACTTCTGGGAACATTTCTCGGGACAGAAAGAAAAGGCTCAAGCCAAGAACATCGCCGACGCGGCGAAGGCCGCCGGCGTCAAGCACGTCATCTGGTCGACGCTGGAAGACACGCGCAAGCTGATGTCGCCCGATGACAAGCGCATGCCGATTCTGCAGGAAAAGTATCGGGTTCCGCATTTCGACGCCAAGGCGGAAGCGGATGCCTATTTCTCGGGTATCCCGTCCACATGCCTCGTCACGTCGTTTTACTGGGACAACTTGTACCTCTTCGGCCTCGCGCCGAAGAAAGGCGATGACGGCGTCTATAGCTGGACATTCCCAATGGGCAACGCCAGGTTGGCCGGCATTGCTGCCGAGGACATCGGCAAGGCCGCATACGGCATCTTCAAGGCTGGTGACAAATACATCGGCAAGACCGTCGGGATTGCAGGCGAACACCTGACGCTGAACCAGATCAGTGAGAAGCTGTCGAAGGGTCTCGGCATCGGAACGGTCAAATACAATGCGGTCGAGCCGAACGACTATCGCGCTTTCGGCTTCCAGGGCGCTGACGAATACGGAAACATGTTCCAGGTGTATCGCGACTTTGAAAAGGAGGTCGTCGGAGCGCGCAGCATCGAAACCACCCGCTCGCTCAACCCGCAGCTGCAGAACTTCGATCAGTGGCTGCAGAAGAATAAGACCCGCATCCCGGTGTGATAACCCTCAACCATGGAGCTGGGACTTAAAGGACGCAACGCAGTAATAACCGGAGGAACCCGGGGTATTGGCAAGTCCATTGCCCGAGCACTGGCGAAAGAAGGCGTAAACGTTGTGCTCCTGGCTCGCAGCAAAGAGGCACTCGAAAGGACCGCAGATGAAATCCGACGTGAAAGCGGCGTTCAGGCGCTGGGAATTCCAGCGGACGTCAAGAGCATCAAGTCCGTCAAAGCCGCCGCCGCTGACACGGTCGGCCAATTCAGAACCATCCACATCCTCGTCAACAATGCCGGTGGTCCCATTCGACGCATGGATCGCCAGATTGAGTGGCCGGATACCGACTGGATGGACGACATCAATATGAAGATCGTCGGCATGCTGCGCTGCGTCCAGGCCTTTCTGCCTAACCTGGCCCGCGACGGCACCGGCCGGGTCATCAATATCAGCGGAATCGCTGGCGTCGGTGTTTTATCGGGCGCTCTGACTCACGGCTTCAACAACTCGGCTATGAATCACGTTACAACTTATCTGGCGGCGGATCTGGCGGACGACAACATTACCGTCAACACGGTTGTTCCCGGCCTGATTGCAACAGAGTGGCGTGAATTGTGGGCCGAGAACATGGCCAGGCAGCAGGGCAAAACGAAGGCGGAGTTTCTGAACGACACGTGCCGCAATTGGGGTATCGTTGCCGGCCGCTGGGGAACCATGGAGGAAGTTGCGGACAGTGTCGTCTTCCTCGCATCCGATCGCGCCCGCTACATCACAGGCGCTCAGCTTAGCGTCGATGGCGGCTTCAGCGTGAATAAGCGATGAAAGATTTTGGCAAATGGAGTCGCAGGAAGGATCAGGGGACTGGCCGCGAATGACGCGAATTACGCGAACGGCGCATCCACGATCATTTAACTGCGCCGTTCGCGTAATTCGCGTCATTCGCGGCCAGTCCCCTGATCCTTCCTGCGACTCGGTCTTACAAGGAGTGCATCCATGAAAGTCGGCTTCGTCGGTCTGGGCCGGATGGGCCAGGCCATAGCAGGTAGAATCCTCGGCGCCGGCCACGACCTCGTCGTTTTCAATCGAACCGCCGAAAAGGCTTCCGAACTCGCCAAAGCCGGCGCGCGAGTGGCGTCATCCGTTGCAGGCGCGTGCGAAGGACGCGAAGTCGTCATAACGATGCTGACCGATGATGCTGCCCTGCGAGAGGTCACGCTGAATCCAGGCGGTCTGCGCGATTCGATTTCGGCCGGTGCGATTCACCTCACGATGGGCACTCATAGCGCAGGCGCTATACAGGAACTTGCTGCAGTCCACGCCAGGGCGAATCAGGTATTGGCCGCCGCGCCAGTTCTTGGCAGACCGGACATGGCCGCGTCCGGACAACTCGGAATCGTTGCGGCCGGTCCTGCCGATGCGCTGCAAAAATGCGAGCCGCTTTTCCAGGTCATGGGCAGACGCACTTTCCACGCCGGCGCAAAACCTGAGCATTCCATCGCAATCAAGCTGGCCAACAACTTCCTGTTGGGCTGCGCCATCGGATCCATGGCCGAAGGATTCTCGCTCGTGCGGAAGTACGGTGTGGTGCCGCAGGTATTTTACGAAGTCATGACTGAGAGTCTTTTCGCGGCGCCTGCCTACAAAGTTTACGGCAAAATCATGGTCGATGAGTCCTACGACAAAGTTGGTTTCACAACGCTTCTCGGCCTCAAGGACTTCAATCTGATCATGGCAGCCGCCGACATGGCACGAGTTCCGCTGCCGAGCGGCAACGCATTTCGAGACCGGCTGCTGGGTGCCGTCGCGCACGGCAATGGCGAAAAGGATTGGTCGGTCGCCGCCCGGGAACAAGCCCGCGCGAGCGGACTCGAGTAACTGTGGCGGCGGTCTATGACTGCCGAAGATGAAGGAGAGTTTCGATGAATGTCGGCTTCATCGGTTTGGGCCGGATGGGTAAAGGAATGGCGAGCCGCATTCTCAGCGGGGGCCATGATCTCGTTGTCTACGATGTCGTGCCCCAGGCCACTGCAGAGTTCGCTCAGTCCGGCGCTCGCGTAGCCTCGTCGGTTGCCGATGTTTGTAAGGACCGCGAAGTCGTCATCACCATGCTTGCCGAAGATTTCGCTGTCCATGAAGTGGCATTCGGTTCGGGTGGTATGTGCGCCTCGCTACCGCCAGGAGCCATCCATATGGCGATGGGCACGTACGGGATCGCGACCATACGGGCGCTCGAAACCGCGCACGCCGGGGCTAATCAGATCCTGCTCGCTGTTCCCGTTCTCGGCCGGCCCGACCTGGCGGCAACCGGACAACTCGGCATCGTGCCGGCCGGGCCGGAAGAAGCATTGAAGCGATGCGAGCCTCTGTTCCAGGTAATCGCCAGGCGCGTATTTCATGCGGGACCAAAGCCCGAATCCGCAAGCGCCATCAAGTTGGCCAACAACGCGGTCCTGGGTTGCGCCATCACCGCGATGGGCGAGGCATTTTCGCTCATTAGGAAATATGGCGTGGAGCCTCAGGTGCTTTACGACGTGATGTCGGAGGGTCTGTTCGCCGGCGCGCCCGCTTATGTGGGTTACGGCAAAACCATGGTCGATGAAACCTATGATAAGGTCGGCTCACCGGTCACGATAGGTCTTAAGGACGCCAACCTGATTGCGGCAGCCGCCAACATCGCAAGGGTCCCTATGCCGAGTCATGACGTCTATATTGAACGCCTGCTGGGAGCTATGGCCAACGGCGACGGTGACCGGGATCAGGCGGTTCTCGCGCGGGAACAAGCACGCGCAAGCGGTTTGGAGTGATTTATAAGAAATCGAAGGAGTAAAGCAGTATGGATCTCGGAAAAGGCCTTGGGCACTTAACTTATTCGACGCTGGTTCATCCCGGTGACAACTGGGGAGAAATCTGGAACAGCTTGACCACCTACGTACCGCAGGTCAAAGAGCGCATTTCCCCAAACCAGCCGTTTGGCGTTTCACTGCGGCTGGCGGCCGAATCCGCGACGACTCTGGTCAATGACCCCAGGGAGCGGGACAAGCTGAAAAGGTTTCTCTCCGACAACGATATGTATCTCTACACGGTGAATGCGTTTCCGTACGGCCCGTTCAAGGGGACGAGAGTGAAGGAGCAGGTCTATGAGCCGGACTGGCGTTCCGAAGAACGCACGCAGTACACGATCAATGTCGCCGAGGTCCTCGCGGACGTTTGCCCTGAAGGATCGTCGCCGTCGATTCAGAGTCCCCCGCTTGGGTTCAAACCGCGCGTGACCGGTCCGGATGTCGTGGACGCCTTTACCGAACACGTCATCCGCGTTGCCGCCCATCTGGTAGGCCTGAGGGAACGTACGGGGCGTACCGTTGGACTGGCGCTCGAGCCGGAGCCCTATTGCTATCTCGAAACAACCGACGAAACAGTTGAATATTTTACCAAGCATCTTTATTCGGGAGCCTCCGCAACGAAGCTGGCCAGATTAGCCGGTATTCCGATCTCAGAGGCTCACGCCGCGTTGCGGCGGCACCTGGGCACCGTGTTCGACATCTGCCATCAGGCGGTCGCATTCGAAAACATTTCGGAGTCACTCCAGAAACTGGTGGACGCGGGCATTCCGGTGTTCAAGCTGCAGGAGGCGGCCGCTGTGTACATGCCGCAGGTCAACCAGAAGGTCGTCGACTCGCTCCAGCGTTATGCAGATACCATCTATCTCACACAGACGAAAGAGAAGAAGGAAGGCCGCTTCCACATGTATCTGAATCTCGAAGACGCCTTCGCCGCATGGAAGAAGGAGCAGGGACCCCGCGAATGGCGTACCCACATCCACGTGCCGGTGTTTCTGGATGACCTCGGGCCGTTCGGCACGACACGCTTCGCGATTGAAGACGCATTGAAATTCCATAAGGCCAACCCGGTGTCGCGCCAACTGGAGATCGAGACGTATACGTGGGATGTGCTGCCGTCGAACCTGAAGACCGGTAATATCGTGGATTATGTCTGCAAAGAGCTGGAGTGGGTGCAAGAGCAGCTCAGTTGAGAATCCAATGATTAGAATTCGCAAAAGCGAGGACCGCGGCTATGCCGATCGTGGCTGGCTGAAAGGCCACTATTCGTTTTCGTTCGCCGACTACCACGATCCGGCTTACATGAACTTCAGCGCGTTGCGTGTGCTGAACGATGACCGCATCGCCCCCGGCAAGGGTTTCGGCCCGCATGCCCATCGGGATATGGAAATCATCACATACGTGCTGGAAGGACACCTCCTGCATCGCGACAGCATGGGTGAGCAACACGTGCTCGGACAAAACGAAATCCAGACGATGTCGGCCGGCAGCGGGATCGTGCACAGCGAGTTCAATGCCTCCGAGAACGATCCCGTGCACTCGATACAAATCTGGATTGATCCGGCTTCCGAAGATTTGAGCCCATCCTACCAGCAGATCGCATTCGCACCCGCCGAAAAGCATGGACGCTTTCGCCTGTTGGCAGCGCCGGAACCAGGCAATGGCGTAACGGTCATCAATCAGAATGCGCGCCTGTACGTCGCGACGCTTCAATCGGGACAAACCCTGAAACAGGTTCTCGAGCCGGGCCGCCACGCATGGGTGCAGGTCGTCCGAGGAAGCGTCTCTCTCAATGGGGACCCGCTGAACACCGGTGATGGCGCGGGCGTCAGCGATGAGCGGGAATTATCGTTTGCAGGAAATGGATCAGAAGGCGGCGAAGTCCTTTTCTTCGATTTGCCGTGACGTCGTGTCCCAGCCGCGAAGCGGCGACAGAATCTAGCCACGCCCGCAAGCCCGGGGTTTTGGTTGGTTATGAGATCAGCCCCGCAGGGGCGACAGAGTGTCGAGGATCTTTCGCCCCTTAGGGGCTCGATTCCGCCACCGACCGTGACCCATGGCTGGCGCCATGGGCTACATTCTATCGCCGCTCCGCGGCTGGGAATGTGAGAAGTAACTATCATGTCTCAGCCCATCGTGCTCATCACATTTTATTCCCGCTGCGGGTCGACCGAGAAACTGGCGCTGGCGGCGGCCGTGGGAGCCGTGCAGGCAAGAGCTCTGATACGTTTGCGCCGGGTGCCGGATATCGCAGAATTCTCCGAGTGCAAAGAAACCCTCGATCGGATGCACCGGGAGTACGTCGCTCCGCGCGAGGCCGACATTCTGGGAGCCGATGCTCTCGTCCTTGCTGCGCCGGCGGGCTTCAGTACGTCTTCCGCGGAATGGTCCGGCTATTTCGGCCTGCTGACGGACCTTGGATCGGAAGGAAAACTCCATGGCAAGGTTGGCGCCGTCGTGGATTGCGGGGACGAGTCGACCCTGGTGTCTTTCTCGACAGCTCTCGATAAACTAAGATTAGTTGCGGTGTCCCGTGAGAAGGACGCCGTTGCGCAAGGCCGCACGGTTGCCGCGGCGGCGCGCGCGCTCAAGCAGGCCACAGGAGGAAGGTGAGATGAACGACGACATCATACTAAGCCTTAAGCCACTGGGTTTTCCCTGGGAGTGTACCGATCCATTTCTTTTCTGCGCGTATCACAACGACAAGTATCCTGCGGGAAATGAACGCCTGGGCCCGGCCGCGTCACTTTCGGGCCGGAATATCGGTCAGGACTTCGAGGGCAAAGACGGCTGGCGGATGTATCACGGCGAGGTCGTGCCCGGTTTTCCCCAGCATCCGCACCGCGGATTCGAGACCGTCACGATCATACGGCATGGATACATCGATCACTCGGATTCGCTCGGAGCGGCGGCGCGATTCGGTCCGGGAGACGTTCAGTGGATCACGGCCGGCAAGGGTATCGTCCATTCGGAAATGTTTCCGCTGCTCAATCGGACTGCGCCGAACCCGGTCGAACTGTTCCAGATCTGGCTCAACCTGCCGGGCTCGGACAAGATGGTGGAACCGCACTTTGCGATGCTTTGGAGCGACAGCGTTCCCCGACTCACAGTAAAGGACGAGGCTGGACGGCAAACTGAAATCATGGTGGTTGCCGGACGCATTGGCGAAGCGCTGGCCCCTCCTCCGCCGCCCAAATCCTGGGCGGCCCGGCCCGACACGCATGTCGCAATCTGGACCATCAAGATGGCGCCCGAAGCCCGATGGACTTTGCCCGCCTCGCGCGGCACCAGTCGCACGCTGTACTTCTTCCGCGGAGGCGCAGTCCGCATCGCCGGTCACGACGTCCCACGCCACGCCGCGATCCAGCTTCATCCCGATGTTGACGTGGCAATAGAAAACGGGAACGGCGAGAGCGAATTCCTCCTTCTGCAGGGGCGGCCTATCAACGAACCGGTCGCACAATACGGTCCTTTCGTCATGAACTCACGCGCCGAGATTCAGCAGGCGTTTTCCGACTATCAGCGCACCGGCTTTGGCGGGTGGCCGTGGTCCAGCGACGACCCTGTCCATGGGGCCGAAGGCCGCTACGCCCGGCATGCCGATGGCCGCCTCGAACGCGTCGGTTGAGATGAACGCGGGCTGATGTAGTCGCGGGCTTTAGCCCGCGTTCGTTCCGAAATCTTGACTTCTGAGCAAGTCAGGAACTATAAGACCTGATGCCCCGAAATCTGTTGATGGTGTGTCTCGTGTTCTGCGTCCTGACTGTCCGGGTGCACGCTCAGCAGGGGGGTGCACAGAATCCGCCGTCTCCCCAACCTGCGCCGGTCCCTACAGATCCGCAACCGAGACAGCCGACACCCGTACCTCAACCGGCCCAGAGAGAGGACGTAACGATCTCGGGAAGAATCATCCTTGACGCTTCCAGCGCCCCCGATCGAATGATTGAAGTCCGATTCGAAACCGACGGCGGCCAGCGGCTTGGTTACGCCTACACCGGCCTCAGCGGAGAATTCACATATCGCGGTGTCGGAGTTTCGCAGGATCTTTATGTCGTTGTCGAAGTGGAGGGGTTCAAACCGTATCGTGAACGGATGGCGTATGCTCTGCTCGGTGGACACGTCAATATTTTCCTGGAACGGGAGAGATTCAAAGCCGTAGAGAGGGGCGGTTCTCCTGTCGTCGACCTGAAGCAATTGCGGGCCAGGATCCCGGGCAAAGCGGTTGACGAGTATGAGAAAGCGCTCAAGGAATCTCCCAAAGGAGACGCGACGAAGATCATCGAGCGTCTTGAGCGCGCACTCAAGCTGGCGCCGGACTTCTACGAGGCCCGGAACACTCTCGGCGTGCAGTATCTCCGAATGCAAAAGTATCGAGAGGCGGAGACGGCATTCGAACGAGCCCGCGATTTGAATCCCAACGCCGCTGAGCCCGTGATCAATCTCGGCACGATTTACTACCAGGAAGGCGAAATTCAAAGTGACGCCGGCCGGGCAGAAGAAGCGGCCGGCCGATTTCAGAAAGCTGTCGGTTTCCTGGAGGAAGCGATTCGCCGCAATCCGCTATCGGCACCCGCGCACAACTATCTTGGCGCGGCGCTGTACAAGATCGCCTCGTATGAACGAGCCGAATCGATGCTCAACCGCGCACTGCAGTTGGACGAGGAACTCCAGCAGGCCCATCTGACCTTGATCAACATTTACACCAGGCAGTCTCGCCTCGATGAGGCCCTGGATAAGATCAATACCTACCTGAAAAAAAATCCGGATAGTCCGCAGCGAGCCACTCTCCAGGGAATAAAGGAAAAAATCGAAAAGGCTTTAAACCGTTAGGACAGGAGAAATCTCATGAAACGATCGCTCTTGCTCGGAACAATCGTCTGCGCCGGCCTGATCGTGATGGGCCTTGGGCTCAGCGCCCAGCAGCCTGCTCGGGGAGGAGCGGGAGGACAAGGCCGCGGAGGCGGAGGACTGGGCCCCATCGGGACAATCCAGAAAATGGCAGATACGCTTTACATGATCCCCGGCGCGGGCGGAAATACTGCAGTGTTCATCACGGCGAACGGCGTGGTGCTGGTGGACACGAAGCTCGCAGACAATGGCCAGGCGATCCTCAACCAGGTAAAGACGGTCACGAACAAAGCGGTCACTCATATCATCAACACGCATACGCACGGCGACCATACGGGCAGCAACGATTTCTTCCCTGCCAGCGTGGAGATCATCGTCCAGGAAAACACCGCTGCCAACATGGCGAAGATGGCTTACTTCAAGGACCCTGCAAGGAAACACGGGTTGCCGGATAAAACATACAAAGACAAGATGACCGTGCTTAGCGGTAAAGATGCCATCGACCTCTATTACTATGGCGCGGCGCACACCAACGGAGACGCGTGGGTGGTATTCCGGGGCCTGCGCACAATGCATGCCGGCGATGCATTCGCCGCCAAAGGAACACCGCTGATCGATGCCAACAACGGCGGCAGCGGTATGGCATTCCCGCAAACCCTCGACAGGGCTGTAGCAGGTATCAAGAATGTGGACACCGTGATTACGGGTCACAGCACCATAATGAAGTGGGCCGACCTCAAGGATTTCGCCGACTTCAATCGAATGTTCCTGGATGCCGCACGCGCCGCCCGGAAAGCCGGCAAGACCCCGGAGCAGGCAGCCGCCGAATTCAAGCTTCCCGAAAAGTTCAAGGATTACAACGTCGGTCGAGCCGCTACCAACTTCACGCTGATTTTCGGGGAACTGAAGAAGTAACAGTGAGCAAAATGCAGGCATTAAACACAAAGACACAAAGGCACAAAGAAGGCCGCCACCAAAAAATGTTTAAGGCGGCCTTCTTTGTGCCTTTGTGTTTAATGCCGAATTTACCTACGACCGGATCAGCGAATATCTGGGATCATCGGCGAGGCACACCGCCTCCGGAACTCCGATTTCCTTCCGCACGATGTTGACGCCTCGAACAAGCGATACCATCTTGTAGTACGCGTGGCGGCGGCTCATTCCCTCGCGACCCATGCCGCAATCCGAGGAAAGGATCAGGCGGTCCACCGGAATGTGCTTGAGTGAAAGGCGTACCAGATCGGCTACTTCCTCGGGTGATTCGACCTGGAGAGTGTGGTGATCGACGACACCGATGGCGACTTTCTTGCCGGTGATCTGCTTTCCGATGGCTTCAAGATCCATCGCTCCCGAACTCTTCGTTTCAAACGTGATGACGTCCGCATCGACCTGGTTGAGAACTTCCAGCGCCGGTTTGTAGGACTGCACCTTGGCGAACATGCGCTGCTGCGATGGATTTCCCCAACAGGTATGGCACCAGACTTCGGTCTTGGCGCGCAATCCCTTCACCGTATTGTTGAAAACCTTCAGCATGAAATCGGGATTGATGACATTGTCCACGGCGCCGCGCGCAGCCAGCAGATGGATCTGGGGTTCTTCCATCTGGATCACCTGGCAACCGGCATCGGCAAGGTCGTGCAATTCCTGATTGAACGCGTCGCTGATCGCCATGATCCGCGAAGGCAAGTCTTTGTAGTGCTCGTCCTGGACGGCAAAAGCGACAAGCTCAGGCGTGACCGTGCCGAATTTCACCGGCCTCGACGTCAAACGCTGCGCGGCCTTCCAGATTTCGGTGTACTGCATTTCGCCGCGCCCGACGGGCCCGACGAGTTTCGGCATGACCCGCGCTTCCAGATAATCGTGCAGGATGTGGCCGCGGGGAAAGCCAATGCCGCCGGCGCCGGCTTTCGCGAGTTTCGGGTGGGTCGTTTCGAAGCCCTCCATGTGGTGTGGGGGATAGCTGGTCCAGCTCTGACCACCGATATCCTGATCGAACCGGCAATCACCATCGGTGCAGATATCCAGACCGGCCACCTCCTGTTCACGCAGGTAAACCGACAGGGCATCAACATATTGCTCCCGGAATCTGGAGATGACCATGGCGTCGAGGAATGACCTGGTTCCCAGATTTTCGGTGTACCAGCTCGGGCGCGGCAAAGAACCCGTGATGGTGGTTGGCAGTACTTTTCCTTGAGTCGCTTTCAGCATGACGCTCTTTCTCCTCGATATATGATTACGCGTGTTGATGTAGACATAAGGCTTCGGATGCTATCACGAATCAACATGCTACCACTCACGCAGGTTGCGGTTCTATTCCTCAGGCTCGGAGCCATTTCTTTCGGCGGACCCGCGGCCCACATTGCTCTGATGGAAGATGAAGTGGTGAGGCGCCGCCGCTGGCTCTCGCATGAGGAGTTCATGGATCTGGTCGGAGCGACGAATCTGATTCCGGGTCCAAACTCAACCGAATTGGCACTCCATATTGGCCTTCGAAAAGCCGGGTGGCCCGGCTTTTTTGTGGCGGGAGGCTGTTTCATTCTGCCGGCAACTCTGATCGTGATCTTTTGTGCGTGGCTTTATGTTCGCTATGGTTCGCTGCCGGAGGCCGGCGGCATCCTCTACGGGGTGAAGCCGGTGATGATCGCAGTCGTGCTCCAGGCGCTGTGGGCTCTGGGCCGTGCGGCATTGAAAACCAAAACGCTTTTACTTCTTGCGATGACAGCGGCAACTCTGAATTTTCTTGGCGTCAACGAGTTGGTGATTCTGTTCGGAGCCGGGCTGCTGTTTGCCTTCACAAGATCGCCTTTCCTGCGAAAGAGCCAGACTCAGTATTTCAGCCTTGCCCCGCTTTTTCTGTTCTTTCTCAAGACCGGTTCCGTGCTGTTTGGAAGTGGCTACGTGCTGCTCGCCTTTCTTCGGGCTGATCTGGTCGAGCGATGGCACTGGTTGAGCGAAGCACAGCTTCTGGATGCCATCGCCGTCGGTCAGTTCACCCCCGGACCCGTGTTCACGACAGCCACATTCATCGGATACATTCTGGCGCGAACCCCGGGAGCGATCGTGGCAACTCTGGGAATATTCCTGCCCGCATTCGTCTTCGTGGCACTGAGTGGTCCTTTCATACCACGAATTCGCCGGTCTGAAACGGCCGGAGCCTTCCTCGACGCGGTAAACGCCGCATCCCTCGCGCTGATGGCAGTGGTCACCTGGCAGCTTGGCCACTCCGCGCTGGTGGACGCAACCACCCTGGTGTTGGCTGTTGCCGGCGCTATCATGCTGTTTCGCTTTCGCGTGAACTCGGCCTGGATAGTGTTGGGCGGCGCATTGGTGGGCCTGGCAAGGATCTGACCAATGCTCAATTCCCAATTCTCAATTCTCGATTCGGGTGAGAATTGAGAATTGGGAATTGAGCATTGGTCGGATCTTGTGGTTCCTTTCCTTTTGTGTTACACCCTGAACAATCTGAGGAGGTCATCATGATTATCGCCAGCCTTGTCTTGACGCTTGTCGCGGCCCCGCAGGGACAAGTTACATTCACAAAAGACGTCGCTCCTATCCTGCAGCGCTCGTGTCAAAACTGCCATCGTCCCGGCGCGATTGCGCCCATGTCGCTCCTGACGTACCAGGACGCCAGACCATGGGCCCGCGCGATCAAGGAGAAGGTGGCGAAACGAGAGATGCCGCCGTGGTACATCGATAAGAATATCGGGATAACCGACTTCAAAGACGATCCCTCTCTCAGTGACACTGACATTGCAACCATCAGCAAGTGGGTCGATGACGGCGCCCCTCAGGGCAATCCCTCCGACATGCCTCTCCCGCGTCAGTTCAGCGATCTGGACCAGTGGCACATCGGCAAGCCCGATGTAATCGTGTCCATGCAAAAGCCGTACATCCTGGCGGCGACCGGGCCGGACAATATTGTGAATGTTCTCGTCGATCCGGGATTCACGGAAGACATGTACGTCATGGCTGTGGAAAGCAAGCCCGTCGATCCTCGCAGCTTCAAGGTTGTGCACCACTTCACGACGAATCTGGTCGAAGACGAGGAGGAAGATCCGATTGGTCTGTTCTTCAACGAATACGCGCTGGGCAAAAACGGCGACATCTTTCCGCCAAACTCGGGCCGCTTGATCAAGGCGGGTTCGAAGATCAACTTCAACCTGCACCTCAATCCGCGGGGTGAGGAAACGCCGGTCACTGTCCAACTCGGGTTCAAGGTCTTCCCGAAAGGCGTTGTTCCAAAGTACGTGGCTTTCACGCAGCACATGGGAGATTCAAACGAGCTCGACATTCCTGCCGGCCAGATCGTACGTCACGACGGCTATTTCCGGCTGCCACAGCCGGCGCTGGTCGCATCGTTTCAACCCCACATGCACAATCGCGGCAAGGCCATGTGCATGGAAGCGATCTACCCGGACGTTCGAGCGGACTCGGCTCGGCCCGGGCCGGCGCGCACCGAAACGCTCAGTTGCGTGAGTAACTATCAGTTTGGCTGGCACATCACTTATCCGTACGCCGACAATGTCGCACCGCTCTTGCCGGCCGGTACCATCGTTCACATTACGGCGTGGCACGACAACACCGCGAACAACAAATACAATCCCAATCCCAGAAACTGGGTCGGCTTCGGCCAGCGGTCGATTGACGAAATGAGCTTTGCGTGGGTGACCATCACCTACCTCGACGAAGCCGATTACCAGCAGCGCGTCAGGGCCCGAAAGTCGCAATGAGCACGCATTTTCTCTGGCTGGCTTTTACCCTGGCAGTCTGGCAGCTCCCCACGGAGATTGCGCCAGTCCGATTCAACTCGGGCCAGAGCGTTGTTCCTTACTTCGAGGGTTGGATCAAGAATCCCGACGGCACGTTCGACATGGTGTTCGGATATTTCAACCGGAACTGGAAACAGGAACTCTACATTCCGCCCGGCGCCAACAACAAAATCGAGCCGAACGGTCCCGACGCCGGCCAGCCCACTTACTTCTTGCCGCGCCGCCAGCGCTGGATGTTTCGGCTCCGAGTACCGGCGGACTTCGGAAAAAAGGAAGTGACCTGGACGATCGCAGCCAACGGCCGCTCCGAGATGGCTTATGGAAATCTGTTGGCGGCTCAGGAAATCACGGATCGGGTCGTGATGAGCAACGGAAACTTCGATCCTGGGACGGATGATCCGAACGAACCTCCCTCAATGACGGTTGCTCCCGTTCAGACGGCAACCGTTGGCGTCCCCATCACGCTCACGGTGTCGGTAGTCGACGATGGTCTGCCCAAACCGCGCCCCATCCGAACCCCTCGCCCGGGAGCAGGACCCTTTGGAGCCCAATCCAACTCGGTGGGAAGCGGAGCCCCGAGAGGTCTCAATGTAAGGTGGCTGCAAGTTGGCGGGCCCGGCAAGGCCGCGTTCGAGCAAACGGGCCCGATTTCGTTGACAGGCGGAAAGGCAGTGACCACGGCGCGTTTCGCCGTGCCCGGCACGTATCGGTTGCGGGCGATCGCCAGCGACGGCGCGCTGGCGAAAACGACGGAGATCGTCGTCACCGTGAGGTAAACACAAAGGCACGAAGGCACAAAGAAAGGCCGCATCAAGAGCTTCTTATATGCGGCCTTTCTTTGTGCCTTCGTGCCTTTGTGTTTCCTGTTTACTGGCCTGCGGTCAATTTATGAATCAAGTCGGCCGTTCTCTTCGGCGCCAGTTCCAGCGGGGTCTTTCCCTGTTTGTTCTTCGCATCGAGCCTGGCACCGTTGCTGACCAGAAACTCCACGATGCGATCGGAGCCTCTCTGTGCGGCGTAGTGTAGCGCGGTATTTCCCGATGTTTCCTGGGCCGCATTGAGATTGGCGCCGGCTGCCACGAATATCTTGACGGCATCGAGTGGATCCGCGCGGTCCGCCGCATCCGTCACTTCCTCGTCACTGCCCCTGGGACCACCCAGCCCGGAGGCCATCATCAACGGAGTGGAACCGTCTTTCGTCGCCGATGAAGCATTTCCGCCCTTCTCCATCAGAAGGCGTATCACAGTGAGATCGGTAGATCGGGTCGCTCGATGCAGTGCCGTAGCCCCCGCAATTACGTTAATGTTTCCCTGCGCCTGCCGAGGCGGAATTGTCTTGTCGTAAACCTTGTTCGGATCTGCTCCGCGGGCAAGGAGCAACTTGACCATGTCCAGGCTGTTCATCGTCCGGTCGATATCGGGCGGGTTTGGACGATTGCTGTAAGTCGCCAGATTCCGCATCTCGGTGGCGATATACAACGAGCCATCGTTCACCTCGGCTCCCTTGTCCAGCAGGAATGCCGCGAAATCATAATGACCGTTAAAGATCGCGGTCTGCATGGGCGTGAAACCGTACTGGGGTTCGGCCTCATTCAAGTTGGCGCCTGCGGCAACCAGGATCTGGGCCGTCTCGATTGCGCCCTGTCGAGCCGCGAAAATCAGCGCAGTGAGACCGCCCATTGGACGGTCATGAATAATGCCACCGTTGGTGCCGGTCAGCGTAGGGAAGTCATAGACGACGGAGCGGGCATTGACGTTGGCGCCATGATCCGTAAGAAGCCTGGCGACCGCCGTATGATTCTCGGCCGCAGCCCACATCAAAGCAGTCTGTCCGCGCCACTCTTCCGAAGCGTTTGGGTCCGCTCCACTATCGAGCAGCACCTTCACTGCATCCACATTGCCCGTGCGTGCCGCTGTCATCACCGGAGTTTCGCCTGAACCGTAGGCGGCATTCGGATTGGCTCCGGCCTTCAACAGGGCTTCCATGATTCCAGCATTACCGATGGTGCTCGCCTCATGAAGCGGCGTCACACCGTAGCGGTTGGCGGCTTTCGCATTGGCGCCCGCGCCGATCAGCAGCTTCACGGTGGCGAGGTCACCCCAGTGTGCCGCCCAATGGAGGGCGGTCATGCCTTCCGCATCGGCTGCATTGACGTCAATACGCTGTTTCAAAAGCGAACGCATATTCGCGAGATCGCGGTTTTTCACCGCGTCGACCAGCCGGGCATCACCGGCAGCGGCAGCAAGGCTGGTGACGCCGAACAGCGCCACCAGACATAGTGTGAGTAGATGTTTACGGTTCATTAGATGTCGATCCTCGCGTTGCTCTCGCCAAACTTCTCCAGAGGCACTTGAGCCTTTTCGAGTACGGTGTACATCAAGTTCGAGAGCGGCATGCGCTTCGTGTTGACGTGGCGGTTACCCTTGAGCTGGCCCGCTCCGCCACCGACGACGACGATGGGCAGATTCACGTGGTCATGCTGGTTGCCGTTGCTCATACCGCTGCCATAGACGAACGTCGAATGATCCAGGAGGTTGCCGTCACCGTCCGGAGTGGACCGCAGTTTCCCCAGGAAGTCGGCAAACAGGCTGAGATGGTACGTGTCGATCTTCGCTTTTTTGGCAACCTGCTCGGGAACGTTATTGTTATGCGACACGGGGTGATGACCATCGGCAACACCGATCTGCGGGTAAGCCAGCGTGCTCAACTCGCGAGCCAGCATAAATGAAGTTACACGAGTCATGTTGCCTTTGTAGGCCATCGCAATCAAATCGAACATCAGTTTGGCGTGTTCTTCCCAATTCTCCGGTACGCCCGTGGGGGTCGGAGGCGCTTCGAGGTTATGTTCATTGCGCTGCTTTTCGGCCTGCTGGATCCGCCGCTCGATCTCGCGAACGTTGTCGACATACTCGGCCAGTTTGGCCTGGTCGCGCGCGCCAAGATCGCGTTTCAGGTCTTTCACGCTGTCGGCGACCGCGTCGAGAATGCTGGTGTTTTGTTCCAATCGAGCCTGGCGATCTTTCGCGGTAGCCCCATCGCCGCCGAACATCCGCTCGAAAACAACGCGCGGGTTGATCTCCATCGGCTGCGGCTGGGTCGGCGTCCGCCATGAAATCGTGCTCATGTAAGAGCAGAGGAAGTCGCCGGCGCAACTGCCGATGTGGCTGGAGTGATCTTCGGTAGCGAACTCCATCGAGGGAAACGTCGTGCCTTGACCGTGTTGCTGGGCAATGTGCTGATCGATCGTCGTTGCAAGGTGGATCTTGCTGCCATGAGCCGGCATCGTCCCGGACAGGTACATCGCGCAACTGGGTGAATGCCCGCTCTCGCCGGTGTTGTAGAGACCCGTCACAACGGTCACATAGTTCCGGAACGGCTCCAGAGGTTTGAGGATGGGTGAGAACTCGAAGTCCGCGCCCTCCTTCGCCGGCGTCCACTGCCTCAGGATGGACCCGTGAGGCACATAGATAAATCCCCAACGCGCCATCGGGCTTGCGGCAGTCTTTGCCAGCGGTGTCTGGGCCGGAACCATGGATTCAAGGAACGGTAATGCTACTGCTACGCCAGCACCACGCAGAAAAGTGCGGCGGGACAAATGCTTTTTCGTAATGAACATTGGAGCGGCCTCCTTAATCATCAATCATCGTTTCTTCCTGCTACGCTATTGGTTTCCTTTTCCGTGTCTTCCGACTTTTTCACCTTCATTTGGAACGGCTCGCTTTTGACGATTCCAAGAACGATCGAGGAAAATTTATAGTTCGTGCGGACGGAATCCTTAAGGATCGAGCGGACGACAGGCATGTCGTAATACTCGATCCCACGGCCCAGGCCGTATGTCAAAAGCATCTCGGTCATGGTACGTACAAATTGTTCAGGACGCTTCAGAACCGCCTGCCGAAGACCCGTTGGGCCGTCGACCTTGGTCCCGTCAAAGAGCGTGTCCGATGAATCGATCTTCGCACCGCCGTCACTGGAACGCCAGCGGCCGATGGCATCGAAGTTTTCAAGCGACAGGCCGATCGGGTCCATAAGTTTGTGGCATCCCGAGCAGGCCGGATTCTTGCGATGCTGTTCCATGCGATCACGCATCGAAAGCACCTTGCCCGGCGTCTCGTCCAGCGGCGGCACATTTTCCGGCGGTGGGGGCGGCGGTGTTCCGAGAATGTTCGTAAGCACATACTTGCCGCGGTTCACCGGAGATGTCCGGTTGGCATACGAGGTCAAAGCCAGAATGCTGCCCTGACCCAGCAATCCCTTCCGATACTCATCGGTCACCGTGACCCGGCGGAACTGATCGCCGTAGACATTCGGAATTTTGTAGTGCTTCGCCAGACGTTCGTTCAGAAATGTGTAATCGGCATTCAGTAAATCGAGCGCAGTGCGGTCCTCGAGAACGATGCTTTCGAATAGCATTTCCGTCTCGCGCTGAAGCGCCTGCCGGAGGTTGTCATCGAAGTCCGGGAAGATGTCCTCATCCGGACGATGGCTTCTTATATTGCGCAGGTACAACCACTGTCCCGCAAAGTTGCTGCCGAGAGCCCGAGCACGTTGATCCGCCAGCATCCGCCTCACCTGCTGCTCAAGAACTGTTGGATTCTTCAGTTTGCCTTGAATCGCGAGGTCCAGCAACTGGTCATCGGGAATGCTGCTCCAGATAAAGAAAGACAGGCGCGACGCAAGCTCCAGGTCACTGATGCGATAGATCGTGCCTGGTGCGGCATTCGCCGGATCCAGCTCGAAGCGGAAAAGGAACTGAGGGCTTACAAGCATGAACGCGAGCGACTGTTGAATTGCCATGTCAAAGGTAGCGCCTTTTCCACGGCTCTTCTGGTAAAAACCCACTACCCGCGCCAGTTCCGCATCCGTCACCGGGCGGCGATACGCTCGGCGAACCAGACTGGAAAGAATCTTTTTGGCGCACGCCAGACCATCGGTATTGGGGGCCGGACTGCATGTGAATATTCGGCGCCGGCTCGGGGACTCTCCGGGAGCGCTTACGTTGAACGGGCCCTCAACGGTCACTTTGTCGATTTCAGGAATGCCCACCGGCGTGATCGGATCGATGCGTTCCCGTTGGAAGGGCTCCAGCAGTTCGACAGTCGGCGCGGAGCTTTTCTTAAGAAAAGCTATGCCGATCGAATGCGGACCGGCTTTCACGGCGATGCGCTTCTCGAAACGCTTTTCGATCAGATCGCCGCCCGACGTCGGATTCAGATAAGCATTCCGCTCATCCGCGCCGCCTCCAAATCTTTCGAGATGAACGCGGTCTCCTTCAAAAGTGATTTCCAGGTCGTGAGACGTCTCCAGACCGCGAACGATGTTTACCGTCTCGCGATACAGTTTCGGACGGATGACGTACTCACCATCGACCGGAAAGTTATAGCGGATGAGAATACCGCCACGTGTCCCGATGGGCAGGCCTTCGACGTGGTCGTTTTGCGACAGGTCCGACCGGACTCGAAAGGTCTCGAGCGTCGGAGTGATCTGGGTATTACCTATCGCCAGGTCGGTGATTTTCCACGCGGCCGCAAGGTAGCGATCCATCAATGCCGGCGACATGGTGAGAGCATCGGCAATATTGTCGAATCCGTAGGCTTCGTAGTCCGCCGGCAGGAACGATGTCACGTCCACATCCAGCGCGAACAGGTCCCGAATCGCGTTGCCGTATTCGGCCCGGTTCAGGCGGTGAAGCACGGTCCGCCCCGGGTTCGGTTTCCCAGCGGCAAGCTTGTCAATCGAGGTCTCCAGAGAGGATGCAAAGCTGTCCAGCGTCGCCTTGTCCGGGCGAGCCATTCCAACCGGAGGCATCATGCCGCCTCGAACCTTCCGGATCACTTTTTCCCATACTTCCGCGCCTTCGGAAACCCTCGCGAGGTCCATGTTTTCCAGTACAAGGCCTCCGGTTTTGGTGCGTTGATTATGGCAAGTGACACAGTATTTATCGACGAGAGCGCGCTGCTCAGCGGCGGAGCTTGACGAGGTTTGCTGCTGCGTAGCGGCCAGCAGGTGCAACCTGCTGGAAGCGGACCAGAGAACTGCAAAGAAACATGCCAGTAGGAAGAGGTTTTTTCTCATAAGAATTCTCTCAGGCTATACCGCATTTTGTGCACGTAAGTCAAGGTTTATGAGTGTGTTAATGGGATTAGACGTAGGTGAGTGGCGGTGGCGGGTGCAAACGCGGGCTAATGCTGAGCATTAGCCCGCGTTTGACTACTCACGGATCACGCCTTCCTTGTAGGCGTACCGCATTAGTTGCGCATTGCTGCTCAGATTCAGTTTTTCCAGGAGACGACAGCGGTATGTGCTGACCGTCTTGACGCTCAGCGCCAACTGTCCGGCGATCTCCTTCATCGCCAGCCCGGAAGCATATAAATACAGTACCTGGTACTCACGATTAGACAGACGGGCTGGTCCGTTCATGCGATCCAGATTGAACAACATCGTTTCGGCAAGCTCTCTGCTGACGAACTTTCCTCCTCGGCAGACTTTCCGGATGGCATCGAGGATGGTCTCCGGCGGTTTGCACTTGCTCAGGTACCCATCCGCACCTGCCGCCAGCATCTGAATGGCATGTTGATCCTCAGTGTGCCTGGTTAAGACCAACGTAAATGGCGGCCGTCCCCTGACTCGTGTCTTCTCCAATGATTGAAGAAAAGCCAGGCAATCCAATTCGCCGTCCAGAACAAAGAGATCACACTCTCTGCCGGCCTTCTGGACGTCCTCTGTGCAGGTTTCCGCTTCGCCGATGACCGTCAAATCCCGCGCAGCACGTATGATGCTCTTGAGACCTTCGCGAAAGACGGGCTGACCATCGACAAGATAAACACGCATCTTGCTCATCCCTCCCAGCTCAATTTGCTTTACGACTTCCGATCTCTGAGTTGAACGGAGTCTGTGGAGTTCGGTTTCTGATGTGGCCATTACATTTTCTTAGCATCTGCTGTTGGAGTAGCCATTCAGAAAGATTGGAAAAGAAGTGTAGGAGCTTTTTGACAATCAATTGAACTCCGCTCGCGCCGAGCAATTTCGAATCAACGTGGCGAAACAAACAAATCAGATGCGGGCACGTGTTGTCCCAGGTTCACTTCGGTAGATTCCGCTTTGATCTGACTGCTTCGCTGGCTCACGACGAATGGACAGATCAGCAAGTCTTCTGCCGTTCGAACCCGTCTTTCGGGCGTCTTCTATTCCGGCGACGGCTGTCGTTGCGAGATGCTCATCGATGACAAGCAATCGTGCCGAGCGATCGATTCTGTTTATGTTTTCCGCGCGGCTGATCGCCGGCGATCTTGTAGTTCATTGATGTGCGAAACCGGCAAGCTCGTTTGGTATGACGAGATCACTCCTCATGACCGGACCTGCTCACCCGCCTCTTCGATTGTGAAACAGGAAGTGCTTTACACAGTTCCGTTCACGACCAGTAAAACTCGCAGGGAAAAATCAGCACAATTTTGCGCGTCTTCGGGGAAGTTCTCGGAGGACTCGAATGGAATGATTCTTCCTACACCAGTCAGATCCGTAGTGACTGTTTCCGGCTTCGGAAAAACTATGGCATTCCGAACGCACTTGAAGATCTCGCGCTACCACAGGAGGGCGCAACATGACCACACCTCATAAGAAGGGAATACGGTCATCAGTGATCAGTGATCAGCTTGCCGCGGCCGCTCAGGCGATCCCCAATTTTTCATCTGTCCCGAAATTCTCGTGCCGTCTCACAAGCAGTACAGGGCGCGCGGATCGATGAGTCAACTTGTGGGAGACACCGCCGTGCCCGCCCATTGCTATCAGATCCGCGCCGAGTTCTTCGGAACATCTCAGAATCTCATTTGCCGGATCGCCCTCGGCAGTGAACTGATGGTGGGAGATCAGTCCCTGGTGTGCGAGCGCCGCATTCGTTGCCTTGAAAATCCTTTCGGTTTCAAGCCGCCGCTCGATTTCGAGCCGGTGTCTTTTCTCGGGATCAATGCAAAGAGCTTTGAGAAGCGATACAAGTGGCTTCTGCACATGAAGAAGATCGATTTCCGCTCCTTCGGCATCGATGACGAGGCCGAGCCTTCGGGCTGCCTCGAGCGAGCCTTCGGATCCATCCACCGCCAGCAACACCCTGCGCGTTCGCGCCCAGTTAGGAGGAGCCAGTTCGGTAGCGGCGTTCAAAGCCGCCACAGCAGGCAACGGATTTCCCGCAAGCAACTGCAACGCAGACTTCCCCCCCGTGGTCAGATGCCGGATGCGTTCGAAAGGAAGATCGGAACCGCGAATGGCGCGCGCCAGGCTGTCGCCGCAAATTACAGTCCGATGGTGGTGGTCGGGTACGGCTTCAATCAAAGCGCGCGCCACTCCAAGCGTACCTGCAGTGCAGGGTTCGAGTTCCCAGATTCCCATCGGTCCGTTGCACAGAATCGTGCGTGCGAATCCGATTAATTCCTTCAAGCGATCCAGTGTTCGAGGTCCGATGTCGACCGCGAGGTCCGAAGGACACATGTCCTCCGCGAGCGCCTCCCGGGATTCGGGCAACTGTGACCGGAGACCGTTCTGGAAATCTTTGAAATCAATGGCCGGAACGACAACGAAATCCTTTGGCAAAACCACCTCGGTTTTCCCTTTGGCTTTGCGCAGGAAATCCCGCACCGCAGGAAGGAAGTCTTCATCCACCGGGCTTGCGCCAACCTGGTATCCCTTTGCTCTTAGAAAAGTGAATGAGAGTGCTCCTCCGATGAAGAGAACGTTCAGCCGAGGCAGCAGGTTTTCAAGGATCGGAAGCTTCTCTTTGATTCGGGCTCCCCCGATCAGAGCCAGAAAGGGCGAGTCAGGACTATCCAGCAGAAGCTTGAACATCATCAGCTCGCGAGTGAGCGCCAGGCCGGCTGCAGCCGGTCGTTCATGACGAGTAATTCCCAGGGTCGAAGCCATTCCCCGGTACGCGAGCGTAAATGCATCGTTGCAATACACGTCGCACAATTGCGCGAGCGCCCCGGCGAAGTCCGGATCGTTTGTGTCTTCTCCGGGATGAAAGAATAGATTTTCAAGCAGGACGAGGTCGCCATCCTGCATCTCGCTCACTGCACGAAAGACCTGGTCTCCCACCACGTCGTGAAGCTTGCGAACCGGCCGGTCCATCAAACGTGAGAGGGCCGTTCCTACCGGATCGAGCCGCAGGAAATCGATTCCATTGGCGGTCGGATCTCCGACATGAGTTCCAATGATGACCCGGGCACCGGCGGACGTGAGGTATTCCAACGTCGGCAGCGAATCTCGCAATTTATGTTCGTCAAACAGGATTCCCGAAGGCGTCTCTTCCCCGTCGACATCGATGCGTACAAATACGCGTTTGCCCCGCAGATACTCGGGGGATAACTGGTTAATCAGCAGCTTGTCCATGTCACTTCCACTCCAGATGTCTTACACAACCCGTGCGGCGCACACGCCGTCCTTCATGATGCGCTGGCACCGGCGGCCAAACAGATCACTTCCGTATTGATGCGGTTTGCATGGCGGGGCATCCGCCGAGACCGCCCGTTCGATCTCGGCAAATGCATCTCGAACGGTGTCTACAAGTTCATGCCTCTCCTCTTTAGTTGCGAGAGTTTTTCCAGGAAGCGGAGTCAGCTCTTGAACCGCTTTTTATCCGGCTTCATGCCTTTGAATTCAGTGTTGTGTTTCACGATGTTTGATCAACTCTTTTCACTGTATGACGCCGGATTGAATGGCGGGAGTCCGGTCTTTGCTTACAGCGGTTGTCGGATTTTCGCTGATCGGTTGAGGTGTCTTCAGCGGACACGTAGACGCGGGCATAAAGCCCGCGGCTACGTGCATTCCGGAATCACACCGGAGGGGCGGATCCGCCCTGCGTCTGATTGGGCATGGTAGCCTTTTGAACTACCCTCACCTCGCCGAGCAGGGCGTAGGATTCCAGCGCGAGCCATCGGACTCTTTTTTGAAGTCCGTAGTCGTAACGAAAGGAATTGCGAGGTACGTTGGATCTGTGACGATCGTGGTCACGGTGAACCATTGATCTCCATTCGGCTCGGTGAAACGATCGTAGTACTCGGTCAAGGTCGTGTTCTCACTGTAGGGAACGCCGTTCTTGCGCAAATACCCTGCGCGCAGTTGTGTCGTCACAACCTCCAGGGAGCGTGATCGCATTCCCTGCCGGGGAGCCAGTCCGAACGAGATTCCTGGCGCCGGCCCAACTCCGGGTTCCCATCGGGCTACCGAATATCCCTGCCAGCTTCGGTCTGCACTCTGCGGATTACCGGTGAAATGGAACACCCGAGTCTGTGTTCCCGAGTCCGTTTCGATCTTCAAAGTCGCGTCGTCCTGCCAGGTGATACGGAGGCGGCCCGGCACGCGCATGATCGCGGGTGCGCCATAAGACTTGCACTGAACGCCCGCTGCCTCGTCCTTTGCGGGGTCCCAGGCGTCCACAATCTTTCGGCCCTCCGCGTTGATCGGCACACTCGCAGCGTCTCCTTTAAGCGGAGTGACCATCCGCCAGCGCCAGTCTTCCGCAACCACCGAGACCCAATTCCCCGTCAGATCCACCGGCGCCGCATCCTTTGGCGACTTCGCCGGCTGCGGTGGTCCTCCCCGGCCGGGTCCCTGTGCGGCAAGCATGAATACAAGCAACAAGCCTTTCATCACTCTTCTCCGTGATCGTCTCCGGGCGCCTCTACTTCTGCGTCAGGCCCTTGTAAATGGCCTCCACAAATCCGTCTGCTGTCACAAAACTGCTGCTCGACACGTACCGCGTGTCGTAATCGCGCGTGGGCCTGACGGCTTTGACCTGCTGCAACGTCATGCCCTTCCTGACCAGATCCTGAATTCGATCCCGAATGATGACGACCATGTCCCGATACTCCACCACATCCGCCTCGTCACACACGCGTCCATGACCGGGAATGACGTACGTGCCGCCCTCCTGCGTTTTTGCGGGCACCGTCAATTGCAGGATATGGTTCAAAGCGGCGATCTCGCCCTGAATGCTGCCGCCTCTTTCCAGGTCAATGAAGGGATAGCCGTCGGGTGTAAACACGTCTCCGGCGCTTACAACATCGGAGCCCCGAAACAGAACGACGCTATCGCCATCGGTATGCGCTTTCGGCTCGTGGTAGATGATGACTGCCTCGCCGTTGAAATGCAGATCCTTGGTCGGAGTGAAGTACTCATCGGTCGGCAATCCTCCCTCTAACGGAGGGTTGCCCGGGACGGGCACGCTCAGCCGGTTCAATACATTCTCGTGTCCGATGATCTTGAGCGGCTGTTGCGGGGACTGCGGAATCAACCTGGCGAGTGCGCCGTTGCCGCCGACATGGTCCGGATGCACGTGCGTATTGATGATGTACCGAATCGGGCCTCTGGAGAGCTTCCGGATTTCCGCCATGATTTTTTCCGCTAACGGAGCAAATGCGGTGTCGACCAGCAGCACGCCGTCTTTACCAATCTGCAGCGTGATGTTGCCTCCCGCCCCGGCGAGCAGGTAGACAGTTCCCTGCACCGGCTGCACACGCATTTGCACGCTATCGAAGTTTTGCTGCCGGGCGCCCATTGAACCGGCCGGGCCAAAGGTGAGTATTGCGGACAGAGCCGCAGTTAACGCAAGTCGCATCCCAGTCCGCCTTGCCCGCATTTGCAATAACGCTCGCATTGCGCCGGGGGAGTCTTGTCCGGCTTGCCCATTTTCAGTCGGTACTCGGGATACAAAGTCTCGGCGCCTCCTCGCGTCGCAGCGTAGGGCAGCCCATACCAATCCGCCACTTCGTGGAGAAAGGGGTTGGCGCCAGGCAGATGATTCGGCACTGTGCCTTCATCCTTCGGTACCTCCGGAACGTACTCGCAAACGTCGGCCCCCATGCGTTGGCCCGGATCCAACAACCAGGTTTGGCTTCGAACCAGAGGCTCTGTGAGAAAGACCGGATCCGTGATGACCGTCGTGATCGACAGATAATTTCCGTGCCGGACCCAATGCTCGGTGAAAGTGCCCCGGTCACTGCGGGGAAGACCATTGCGGCGCATATAACTTGTTTTGAGGTTGGTGGTAAAAACATTCAGCATGTTGTCTTGCCACTCCCCGGTCGAGAAGCCCTGGAACGTGTGAGGCGCCAGGTCCGACGGATGCGGCCGGCCATCCAGATAGATGGTTCGCTCCATTTCCTGAAAGTTCATGCGTACGTGTATCGCGACGAGCCGCTGCGTGGGCGGATCCAGTTCCTGTTCGATCCGCATGTTTGCAAGACCGCGCATCGAGTAGTCGGCCCCGTGCGGTCGGCACTGGTACTCCGTAACCACGGAGATGCGATCGGCGTCATAGCTGTCCGCCTGCAGGCGCGCGGCATCATTGATCGGAATGCCCATGTAATCGCCCAATTCCGGGCCGGGAATACGCTCCGGAAAGTCTTCGTGGTAGAGAGGAGCCCAGTTCCCGGAAAAATCGACCTGCGCCGACGCGGGAAGACCGGTCCACAGCAACACCATTAATAGAGGTCCAATCTTGTAGCTCACAATCGTCTCCAGAATGCAGTGTGATGGTGAAGAACTGCTGAGCCATATACTTTGGGGCGAAGGTCAACGGCTTTCAGAAACCGTACGCCAGGGAACAGGAACATTACATCGAACGAACGCGGGCTTGGTTTTGAGCTTCCCCAACTTGGTTTTGAGTTTCCTCAACTTGGTTTTGGGTTTCCCCAACTCGGTTTTGCGTTTCCCCAACTCCGTTTTGAGCTTTCCCAACTCCGTTTTGAGTTTCCTCAAGTTGGTTTTCGGTTTCTCCAACTTGGTTTTCACTTTTCAAGAGTTCGTTTGCACTTTCAAGATTGAGCCGCGAATTACGCAAATGACACGCGGCCCAATTCTTTCGTTAAGCGTTGAACTCACAATTAAGGGGGGAAATCATTGCGAGGTCGCGTCTGCCTTTGGCGCGTAGTATCCCTCCTTGGCACGAACGGTCACGTTCGAGACCGTCCTGGGGGGATTCACCCGAACCGTAATCCTGCGCCACGAGCCGTCCGGCTTCCCATTTGAAGGCGTGTAACCAAGGGTGTAGTGATTCCGGATGTCGTGAGCAATTCGTCTGCACAATCCTTCAACTTCATCGACTGATTTCGGGAAGTAGGCTCTGCCGCCGGTGGTTTCGGCGAACCGCTCCAGGACCTCTCTTGCTTTTCTTGCAGGCGATTTGCGGAAGAAACTTCCTCTATCACTTTCCTCGAGCAAACCGATCGTATAAACGGTTGTCTTCGATTCGCGCAGTTTTGCCAGGACTTTCTCGAGACTGTAATTGCTCTTGTTGTCCTCGCCATCCGTGATCAGCAGGAGTGCCTTTTTGTCCTTCGTTCCTTCATTGAGGTGTTCCGCCGAGAGATAAACCGCGTCATAGATAGCCGTTTCACCCCGAGTGTCCAGGTGGCTCAAAGCCGCGACCAGATCAGCGATGTTGCCGGTGAATTCCTGTTCCAGGTACACGGCGTCATCGAAATCGACAATAAATGTTTCATCCTCAGGATTGCTCTCTCTGGCGAACGTGAGTGCCGCACGGTTGACCCGTTCTCGTTTGTTGTGCATGCTCCCGCTGTTATCGATGACGAGTCCGACACTCAAGGGCACATCTTCATGCTTGAAGAGTGAGATTTCCTGCAACACACCATCCTCGAAAACCTGAAAATGGTCCTTCTGAAGACCGCTGACCGGATGGCCGTCCTTGTCGAGCACGGAAACCGGAAGTTGGACGAGTTGAACATCGACGCTGAAAGTGAAGTCTTTGTCCTTCTGCTGGACTCCCTGCGCACCAATAACCATCGAAACAACCATCAAAATTATCAACACGATAATGCGTAACACGGCGCACCTACCTGCGACGGCAATAGCCTTTCCAATTATGCCTGAATGCCAACCCAGGGGGCCAGGAGGCCCCTGGTGCAAGACACATGACCTTTGACGTCAAAGTACCCGGCCCGATAGAACCACCGCTTCGGCCTGATCCGGTAGGTGAAACCCGCACAGGACAAATGGGAAACGTCTGATTCTAAAAAGCGCCCTGGAAAATTCGTCTCTTCGGCATCCAGCGGCCAGCCGTTGACGTAAATATAAGTTGGCCCCCTTTAATGCCGGCGTCTCCAGGATGTCGACGCCACAGACCCGGGAAACCTAATGCCACGTTTTACAGTTGACGATTATGTCCAGATACGCGATCTGATCTTCAGCCCTTATCAGGGGCAGATCGGTCGGGTTACCAAAGTCAAACCGAGTGCAAGGAAGAAGCAAACTCTGGACAAATACTGGGTCCGGTTTTCCGACGCGGCTGTTATCGAGGTTTGGGACATTCAATTGACCGCCGTCGAAAGCCCGGAGTCTCATGCCAGCAATGAAAGCACGGGTACCTTCGATAATGAATGGGAAAGCGGGCGTGATGCAGATTAGCCTGCGCGTCTCGATTTCTTGCTCTGGCTGAGGCTCTGTTTGAGAACTTCCATGAGGTCTGCCACCCTGGCCGGCCGTTTTCGCTTTGCGCGCAGCGAACAACCGCAGGTCAATATCGCGCGACTTTTCAGGCGCGAGCCTTTCTGTCCTACACGAAAAATGTATGGTAAACACCTTGCAACTCGCCTGTGTGGAGGTAGCACTTCAATGGCTAGGTACAGCAAGAAAGCGTCGGAGAAAGTTGAAAAAGCGATGCATGAAAAGAAACGCGGAACACTGAAAAGCGGAAGATCCGGCAAGAAAGTGAAAAGCCGCAAACAGGCGATCGCAATCGGACTTTCACAAGCCCGGCGCGCAGGCGCCAAGGTTCCGCGCAAGAAGTCTTCGTCAAAAAAAAAGTAACTGCGGCTTTCGCCGTCCACGAAGAACCCCTACATGGTAATCAGAAAAGAAAGGCATGGTTCGTGCAAGAACCTATTGGGGGGCCCTCCGATTTGCTAATACTTGTCGTGGACGATACCCAGGATACGCGCGATGTAATGAGGACAATGCTGGAGATGTGGGGGCATAAGGTGATGGAAGCCGTCAACGGCAGGGATGGTGTACAAATGGCGTTCGATTCCACACCAGATGTCATCCTGATGGACTTGCGTATGCCGGTAATGGACGGCTTTGAGGCGACGCGTACGCTGAGGCATTACCAGCAGTTCAACAGGGTTCCAATCCTCGCGATGTCCGCACATTGCGCGGGCAAATGGAAGCAGGAGGCCCTCGCGGCGGGTTGCTATGATTGCATAAACAAACCCTTCGATCCGGAAAAGTTAAACGGACTGCTCACAAGATTTGCGCAGGTAGCATAGTGCCGGTACGAACAACAATGGCAACGATAGCGAATTTCGAAGCGGCGTTCGACAGCTTCACAAACGAAGCATCCGAGTACATCTCAGGAATCAGCGATCCGCGCACCAAGGCTTTCGGACTGAAGTTCCTGGAATCACTTCAGGCAAAGGCCCGTGTACTTTCTCGCACAACGGTACACGCTACTTCGCCGGCTCATTCCCTCGTTCGTCTTCACCTTACAACGTTATACGACAAGCATTTCCGATAGGCTTCCGGAACGTTCATCCTTCAAGCTGCGCGGACACGAGCCCCGGAACAAGCAAAAGATACAGCCGGCCTCATGATCTCAGTTCGACGTCTGAACTGCGGAAGCATACAAACCTAACACGTCAAATGTCCAATTCGAACAGCAGCGCGGAATCGGAATTGCCGCAAGCTCGGACTGCATCTGCTTCCTATTGGCAGGGCGCATGCAACTTAGTTTTGTGAACGCATAACAGAAACTTCGAGGAGGTAATATGAATAGAACTTCTCTGCAGAAGGCATTATTGGTTGGGCTCTGCAGTCTGGCGCTTGTGCTCATCACATATCAGCCAACTTATGCAGCGCAGCAGCAGCGACAGCAGCAGCAGCAACCGAACGTCCAGAACGATCGGAATACAAATCCTAACGACGTCAACAATTCCAGTGCTGAACAAAATCGATCGACCAGTGATCGATCGAATCGAACGAATGCACAAAATGACCCGGCTAACAGGGACAACAGTGCCCTTCCAGCCACGGCGGGCGAGCTGCCGCTGCTGGGTCTGGCGGGGTGTCTCTCGCTGCTGGCTGGATTAGCAGTTCGCTTCTGCAAGCAAAGCTGACCGGATCCAACCAGTCCGTTCCAGGCCGGGAGCGCATTCCCGGCCTGGAACTTCTTTCCGTCGGTCTGTGGGTCGCCGGCCAGTCGGGGGCAATCGCCGCGGCTCGTCCGTCGATGTCCTATAAGCTTGAACGGTGAGGGCTCTGAGTGGCACAACCTTTACCCACCAGTGTCCCATTTTGCCCGAGCGTGCCACCAGCAAATCGAAAGTAAGGCCCCACAATACCGACAGTTACACGTGTGGCACTTCGTCTGCTCACCTTCAGGTAAATCGTCCATAGGAGGCCCAAATGTCCAATCGAAATCCTGAAGAGAAAGATAAAGAGAAGCAGGGGCAGTGGAAAAAGCCTGGAGAAGAGAACCCCAAAGATCCGAACCGCGAGCAGAAGCAGCAACAACCCAAACAGCCAACAGGTCAACAGCCCGGTCAGCAGCCCGGACAGAAACCGCCGCAGGGACGGCCCGGGCAGCAGCAGATGGATGAAGACGAGAAGCGAAGACGCGCCTGATCTAAAGAGGCCGGAGTCTCACGGCTCCGGCCTTCCCGCCGAGATGAAGAAAAGACAAAAACATTTCCGCGACAACGCCAGCGTCAACCCAGGCGCGCGTCGGTGACGGCTTATCGGGGCAGCCCTTACCTCATCGATTAAATCGGGGGCGAGATCATCAACGGCTGAGGCTTGGTGATTAAACGACCTTCCGCTTCGAGCGGTCGTCCGGGCCACCTTGCTGACCCTCTTTCTCAGTGACAGGTATGACACTCAGATGTCCGCTTCCCTCAAGAAAAGCCGCTTTTACTTTGGAGATTTCGTCAATTCCATGTTCGCGCAGCATGCTTGACAGCTGTTCGCGAGTGACGAATTGTTTCCGCATGTTGTCTTCGAGCATCCTGCCGTTAAGGACCAGCGGTATTGGATCGGGATATGTAAATCGCTCCACCGTGCGTGACTTCGCGGTCAACCAATCCAGCGTGTAGTTCCAAAAAACGATCGTCGTGATGAGGACAACACCGTCGAGAACGGAGCGATATTCACTCGACATCGCGTTTTGTGACGCATCGGCGATGAGCACGACCATCAACAAATCGGCGATCCCCACAGTCCCTGGCTCCCGCCGCAAGAGTCGCATCACAACGAAGATCAAAAGGTAGATGACCGTGCCCCGCAGGAATAGCTCAAAAGGCGAGACAGTAAAGACAAACAGACTGTTCCACTGGATCGGCGGCATCTACAAAGGCCATGAGCAATTGCCGTGCCGATCCTGAACAATTCAGGATGCGCGGCTGGCGTCGCGCATCGGTCTGGCTGTAAATGGCACGGCGTGATTGACCGTGAGCACTCGTTCGCCCATTACCTGCCCATTCAGAGCCTTGATCGCCCCTTCGACGTCACCCTCCTGTTTCAGCTCCACGAATGCGAAGCCGCGTGAGTGATGGGTTGAACGATCACGAATAATCTCCGCCGATTCCACCTGAAATCCTCTCGACTCTACCCACTCTTTCAGCTCATCTTCAGACGACGTGTGGGGTATGTTTCCGAAAAATAGTTTTTTCATTTGACGCTCCATCTCATCTCAAAAGTTATGCGGCCCGCCGTTCCTTCTGGAGAGCTCGTTCGGCCTCGAGCCAGTCTTCCAGGTCATGGCCGTCTTCACAGCCGCGCGCCAGATAGCGCTCGTAAGCGCGTAATTGGATTTCTGCTTCGCTAATTGGAACCGACGAACTACTATCGGCAGTTTCTACCGATCCCCGCTTCACCTTTGCCATTGCAATCCTCCTCTTGGGTCGGTCTCGACATTCCTGTATGGAATGGGCCCGCTAAAAAGTCTAGATGACCATAGGCGGTCAGAAAATAGGTCTCTGTCTTACAGGTGACGGCGATGGCTTGATCAGCGGCCCTCGTTGTGTTAAGCAGATGACATGCGCAGGACCGCGGTTCGTACCTTGCCCGTTCTCTTCCTGATCCTTATGTTGTTCAAGCCGATCGATTCTTACGCCCGGAGCGAGCGGGAACTACAACCCCAACAGGACGGTGACTATGGCGCGAAGTTCTTCGAACAACTACGCAGCCTGTTCGGCCGATTCCGCGATGCGGACCTGCAGCGCGCTTTTCAAACGGCCTCGGCGATCCCGTGCTCGGAGCTCGTCGAGGATCGAGGTGAGTGGCGTGAAGTCGCGTTTTTCAATGACAACCGGAAGCTCGGCGATTGGTACCGCAGCAGCCTCGAGGAAGTAAGAACGGATCTTGCGGTCTACATTTTCAACGGGCCCTGCAGGGGAGACCGCGGGCCTGTGCGCCTCACCACCAAATTCCCTGTTACCGAAAGCATCGACGCTTACAACGAAGGAAAGATCAACTTCAAGCAGATTGCAGTCAACGTCAACGCGCCGGTGAGCGCCATCTTTGATTCCCGGACTCAGGCATACACGTTTGAGCTTCCCTACATGTTCCTGGTCAGCCGGCTGGACGGTGAGGGCATCTACAGCCTGAACCCGCGTAGCCTCGCGGACAGAGACAAGTTCGACGACGATGTGACCGACCATTGGGACTGCAAGGCCGTGCGCGGGGCCGACGTCACTTACCAGTTTTTGATTTGCCGCACAACGCTGTCAGGCCGTGACGCAGCGGCGAGCCGGAACCGAAACGCCGCATTCGGCTCTTCCGCGTATTTCATTTTGTCGGACGGCAAGGAAGCCTTCTCCACCGTGAAGCTCGCGTTTGGAGATCCTCCTGAAACGCAGCCGGAGCTGAACACAAAGGCGGAAACCCATCCTTCGGACCGCCGCCCGCCCGAGACGGTTCCGGAAGCCGCCCCACCGACCGGCGCGGTCTGGCAGCTCCCGGATTTCCGGCTGGCGGTTGTCGATGTGGGGGAAGGCGAATTCAGGATCCGCTTCAACCCGGAAACATGGAAAGGCAAGATTGGATCTTCCCAGGTTTTGTCGGGTCAGAAGATGTCGAGCCTGCAATCGGCCCAACCTCAGGAAGGAGCCGACTACTGCGTCTGGTTTCCCGGTTTCTCCAGTTTGACAGACCAGCTCTTGACGGAGGCTCCGGACGAACATATTTCGTATTCGGTCAAAGCGCTCAACAAAGATCGGACAGCATCGGCCTCAATCGTTTTCGACATGAAGACCCACCCCGGCGTTCATCTCGGAACGTTGCAGTGCTTCTTCCCACGTAAGGAATCCCCGGCGAGTATCGGTTTCGATCGCTGGTCGTCCATCGTCGGCGACCATCTCACGCTCGAGGTCAACCGATAGGCCTGCATGAATCACCCCAACCTAAGGGCAATAGCAGAGAAGGCGATGCAGAGTCGAGGTTTTCTCGTGAAGTCTCCTCCCGATGCCCTAGAGCAACTGAAGACGGAAACAGAGCCGCCGCTGGACTCGTTGAAAGTCGCGGATCTGAGTTCCTGGTTGTGGTCTTCCATTGACAACGATGAATCCAGGGACCTCGATCAGCTCGAATATGCAAAGAAGGAAGCCGGTGGAACAAGGATCTACATCGGGATCGCGGAGGTGGATTGGTTTGTTCCGCAGAATTCGGCTCTGGATCGGGCCGCGCTGCAGAACACGACTTCCGTCTACACCGGCGTCGAAACGTTTCCGATGCTTCCGGAGAGGCTTTCGACGGACCTCAGCTCCTTGAACGAGCGCGCAAAACGGTTGGCCATTGTCGTGGAAATGCTCGTGAGCGATGGTGGCGAGGATGGTCGTGTCCTGGAGTCTTCGGTCTATCCGGCGATTGTCCAAAACCGCGCGCAGCTCACATATAACGGCGTGGCGGCGTGGTTGGACGGGGAGTCGTCTGCAGCGGGGACGGCAACGCTTGAAAAGATTCAGAAGAGCGAAGAACTGCAGGATCAAATAAGGATGCAGGAGCAAGCGGCCGTTCTTCTACGGGAGAGACGGCATGAACTCGGCGCGCTTTCTTTCCACAGTGCGGAGCTGCAACCTATTACATCGGCCGATGGCGCTGTCATTGATCTGCAGGCACGACGCCAGAATCGCGCGAGTTTCCTGATCGAGGATTTCATGATTGCCGCCAATCAGGTTACCGCAACGTTTCTGGACCGGCAGAGGCTGCCGAGTCTTCGCCGTGTTGTTCGTGATCCGGAACGCTGGCAGCGAATCGTCGCGCTAGCACGGTCCCTCGGCGGAAATTTGCCTGCCGAACCCGATGCAAAAAGCCTTGAAACATTTCTCCAACAGCAACAGCGCGCGAATCCTGCTCACTTCTCCGATCTTTCACTTTCGGTTATCAAACTACTGGGTCGAGGCGAATACGTCCTGAAGCTGCCGGGCGACGATGCGCCAGGACATTTCGGGTTGGCCGTTCAGAACTACTCGCATTCGACGGCACCGAATCGCCGGTACCCGGACCTGATTACGCAGCGGCTGCTGAAAACGGCATTCGCCGGAACGAACTCACCATATTCAACCGACGATCTCCGGGCCCTGGCGAAGCATTGTACGGAGAGGGAAGATGCGGCCGGCAAAGTCGAACGCTTTGTGAAGAAGTGTGCGGCTGCGACGTTACTCGTTTCGCGAATCGGGCAGAAATTTGACGCCGTCGTATCGGGCATCTCCGCTGCGGGAACCTGGGTACGTTTGTCGTATCCGCCAGTTGAAGGAAAGCTGGTCGGCAGCGTCGACAATCTGGACGTGGGCCACCGCGTTCGGGTCCGGCTTGTTTCCGCCGACCCGGAACAAGGCTTCATAGATTTCGAGCTGAATTAGTCCTTAACGAATTCAGAAACATACATTTCGTCGACGTAGGCAACGCGAGAGTCTGCTACAGGAAGGCGGGCCAGGAAGGCCCGGTTTTGGTCCTGTTGCACGGATATCTTCTCTCCGGCATGACCTGGCGAAAAATCATCCCGGAGCTCACGAAACAGTTCACTTGTTATGCATTCGACCTCGTTAGGGTTTGGAAACTCAACCTCGCGCGACGCCGCGGACTTTTCTTCTCAAGGGGAGGCCAAAGTCTTGCAGGGAGCGCTGTCCGCGCTGGGAGTCTCCTCGTCCCTGATCGGCAATGACTCCGGAGGCTGGATTGCGCGTGAGCTGGCACTTCTTGAACCCGGGCAGGTGACGCGTTTGGTTTTGACAAACACAGAGATTCCGGGCCATCGTCCTCCCTGGATCTGGCTATATCGATGGCTTGGCCCTATTGTCACGGGATAAG
>Ga0137397_10000109_pt1 | contig 53072 bp, 75 predicted proteins | sample czorhiz116metaG_FD_106658 | JGI IMG/M metagenome (GOLD analysis project Ga0137397, IMG submission 106658) | Vadose zone soil microbial communities from Angelo Coast Range Reserve, California, USA - czorhiz1.16 metaG | ecosystem: Environmental > Terrestrial > Soil > Vadose zone | place: USA... | reverse complement strand
TTCTGTTGCAACTTTGCGAATTGATCGTCGTCGAGCGTTTCAGGATCGGGTTCAGGCCCGCGACTCCTTTTCTTGGGTGACTCGTCAACCTCGCCATCCTTCTTTCGCTTCCCTTTTGCACTGGGCTTGGGCTCTGCGTACTTGGCAGCGAGATTATCGAGGAACGCCCCGGCGTTCTGTCGCTTCTTAAGTATGAGAGCCTGCAAAGTCGAATGGTCCTCCTCCCCATCGCCCCCTCCTTCACCCTCGCCCTCCGCCTTCTTACCCTTACCCTTGCCCTTGCCTTTGCCCTTGCCCTTCCGAGGACCGGCCTTGCCGCTCCCGTAAAATTCGTCCCAGACGCCGAGCTCCCTGGCGAGTTCCTCGGCTTCCCCGGCCTCCTTATCCGCCTGCTTCTTGCGGACGAGCTTGGCCTTTTCGTCCTTCGAGCTCTTTTTCCACGTCGCTGTCGCGATCAGCTCACCCTTGGCGATCAGGTCGGAGATGGCCACCACGAAGCGCGCCTCGTCTTCGTGCGTGGAATGGGGGATGTGAGTCGCGATGTCGCCCAGAGAGCCACCCGTCTCCTCGTACGCCGCCTTCAAGTCATCGATCTCCTCGCGCGAGCCTGTCTCGAAGATGATAGTATACCCACCCCGATGGCACGACGTGGCGAGAATCCCTCTCACCTTGGTATTCCTTCTTTAGCTGGTCTAGTTTGTCTCTCGTGACGCTCTCGAAAAGCGCCTCGAAATACGCCTCCCAACCATCCTCTCCGTCGGCCAGGTCGAAACCTTCCTCAGTGCTGCCGGTAGTGTCATACTTCGCGCGGCGCTTCTTGTCGCTGAGGACAGCATACGCGAAGCCTACTTGCTGAAATTTTCGAGACGCGGCTTGCTTGGTGTCCTCATTGGAGGTTGCGTGTTTGTCTGGATGGTAGATGAGAGCCAATTTACGATATGCTCTTTTGATGACTTCCTCCGTTGCAGTAGACTGGATACTGAGGACTGCGTACAAATCCACATCTTCCTCGTCGAAAAATAATGATGTGGGATTGTTTGAGTCCATATGACGGACAGCGATGAGGAGGACAGTTTATGATGACTTAGCAGTACACGAACACTTCCAACGTCACGGATCACATGAGTATATTATGTCATCGGGACAAAATGAATTATGATATCGGCATAAATCCAATCCTAGGATCGAAAGTCTATCACAGAAGGTATACAGGTATACAGAAATGCCCTTGCATCGACTCCATAAAGTGGGAAACGCATTAGGGTAACTTTGGTCGATCACTCGATCGACAACCGTGATTCCAATGGGTAGCCAAGCGACTCTTCAGGTTTCTCTCTATTGCCGCCTTTGAACTTGGACCTTCGCCCTGTCTGAAGGAGGGTATCTGTGGTACGTGTCAGTGACGAAACTGACGGACATACCAACGGAAAGACAGACAGCGCGAGACAAACTGACCAGAGGTCTTGGATTCATATAAACCCTTTCCGAAGTCAGAGAAACACTTAAGGCCAACGCCAAACGTTGTCAGCAGCAAAAGTATGGAGACAATCGCTATCAAGAGTCCGTATGTCAACACAACGACAAGCCAGGCACCATGGGCCGCGGATACCCACCAAATAAGGTCAACGTCGCCCGTGTCGTTTCGTATTGAGCCTCTGAACTTGGATCATAGAAACGAACCAGCTTGTAAACTGGCACATATGAGATCAGGTCATTGACTGGGCCAACAAAAATAACATACTAACTGCGGAAAAGCTGAGTCGTTGCGAGAGACATAGGAAAATAGATTCACTTACAGTACGTTTCGGATGCCAGCATCAGGAACAAGGAGAAGGCCATCAACCTTGCCGCAAATGTCATGTCAGGTAACGAAAGGACATCTAGCCCCACGGTACGCACGCTCTGATTTCCCGTTGGACGGCGATACTGCAACCAAACAGGAGCACCAGAACCACAGGAATCGCTGCGATTGTCAAACCAAACTCGGCTGAATTCTTCGAGAGCACAACGATGAGAAGCTAGAGGCAAGCGTCTCGGTAAGACGGCGAAGCAAAAGCATGTGGTGACACATTACTTGAATGGTAATGCCGGTGAATGCAAAGAAGTCGAATTTCAGGAGGCAAATCAGTACTTCATAGAATTGGTACATTGCTTTAAAGTTTGCCCATCAGCATAGACAGTAGCAACGATGTTCGAAAAACTGACTCTTCATAGCACGATTTGCTCCTACAATCCGGAACACAGCCCAGCTGGGTCCGCTCAAGGTTAAGCTCCCTAAGTCGAATGCTAATTGCTTACCCGAATTCGTAATATAGTGCCCGCACGAAAAAAACTATGATGATCCATGATACCCCAATGATAACTGGGACGGCGATGAGTAAATGTTCCACCCTGCTGTACAAGGTGCCACGGCCACCGCAGGTCTTGAGAGAACAAAATGATAAGTCCTTAAGCACGGAAATACCTAAAGGTTGGACATACGACAAAGCTGACTGAAGCATCGCAATCGGGTGTCCGTACTAAGGCAATCTTGGTTTCATGGATTTGTATCGCGGCAAAACCAACGAGCGCGGCATGGAACACTGATGCGGCAGGTGCGATGAGCCCACCCAATACCTCTCGGTCAAGTAAAAGGGAACGCACATAGGATGCCTGCAAGCTGAATCACATTTCGTAAACGGAGGGCATCAAAGGCCATCAGCAGCTCAAATAATCTGCCCTCAACATCAGAGACAACGAGCCAAGAAGGTAAGTGAATACCCTCACTCGGCGAGAACGAAAAGAGCCAGATAACAAGGGATGGTCTGAGAGCAATCAGATCAGACATGTATCAAATGAGCAAAGCGTACATACCTTGTAGTTGGTGAGGTTGAGGTCAACATGTTCCGCGACCTGAGACCGAAGTTAGATGAGCGCGTGAGCAATATCAGGACAAGTGCAGACAATGCGGAATACGATGGCTGTGATGGCCACAACCGCGACAGCCTCTGAAAACGACGTCAAGAAGATGGGCATTGACCTTGCATGGAATGGCTTACGGGTGCAGACTGCGGGAGAAAACGGTTAGAGGATCGGGGACGGAAGTGGAAAGATCGATATGCTGACTTGACACAATGAAGGCCCTTTGTGCGCGTGTTCCCAGGAAAGGTTCGACGGCCATTTGTCGAGCTTGTAATTGTGGTGAGAGTCGTGGTCAGGGAAAAACGTCGGACGATGCAGAGTACGGCTGTGACCGGGCACCTCGTTGCTTACGCAATCAGCATCGCTTTGCAGACCGTGAGCTCCTCGAGCCAGAGTATCTCTACCGTTACCAGCACTTTCCTATACCACTCCTCTCTCGCCAACTTCATCTCCTCCTCTACACCCTCTGTCCCTCTTTCCGCCCTCTTTATGACTACTGCGCATATATCTCGTACGCTCTCCTCGCAGGCCTTCTCGTTCTCTTCCGACACCAATTCCTCATGTCCCAATATAGTATCTCGCCATCGCCTCGCGACTGCAGTCATTTCTCCCTCGGATACAGCCTCTGCGCCTGCTGGGAAGCTGTGGTGTAGCCTCAGCGCCGTAATAAGACGGAAGGAAACGTGTGCCGGCAGCGGTGAACAATGCATCGTCCAGTCCCTTCCTTAGTATATCAGCGCCATGCCAAACTCTGAGGTGCACAGATTCGATCAATTACCCCCAATACCCCTCCGTGTCAAGGGTTCTTTTCACGAATGAGCCCGTTCCACCTCGACAATCCAGCAAGCCCGTGACAATGTCTTGGACGTTCACCTCGCCTGGGTACGCTCCGGACATGAGCTTCTCCGACGTGATCGGGTTCACAAATCCATACTCTACGAAAAGGATCCGGTTTGCATGCCATCCGTACCTTAACGTTATTTCCTGATCGCGGGCAATGCCCTTGTCACATGCAACACACACGAGGTCCGTGTGACCGCCTGCGCCAGGCGAGCATCGCTGCCCGATCTCGGATCCCGCCGCGCGTACTGGCTCCATTGTTGGCTGCATCCAGGCGTGGTTTGCAAAATCGAACACGGGGCATAGGCTCATGTTGCTGTCCTTGCCCAGTCCGAGATCATCGTAGAGACAGCGCGTATTTACTACGCCAATGCCGATCAAAACCAATTCTATTTTAAGTTGAAACGGGCTTCCCTACCGTTCAACCATGCCCACATAAAGTCCAAGATCAATTCTGACTGTGCCCTTGTCCTGCGAAGCCGTGAAGACAGATCAGGCAAGTCGCCCTGACCAAAGTCATTTAAAAGGGGCATTGGCATCTAAAGAGTGCGCGCAGGCCCCACCAGGTATTGCTGGACAGCCTCCCAATCTTTCCAAAAACGTTTCTCGAGTAAGAGAAGATCGGACAGCACGGAAGGCGGCAATGAGCCCAAAAGCCTGTGCTCTTCTCGGGATCCTGCGCCCAGAGTCTGATGTACGATCCAAGTCAGAGGGTGACTGCCAAAATCCCGCGGCAGGACGGATATGTATGGCCCGAAATGAGGGTCATCCGACTCGCAGCCTGGTGCGGGTCTATAAGATGATAAGTGTAATGAGATGAGTTGTGTGGCTGTCAATCGTTTCGAGTAGGGATAATGTCCTAGTGTCTGCATGTTGACTTTGGTCTTACGGGGTAGTGTGAGGAGCGGAGAGTGACACTGCAATCAAACGAGTATCGTGAGTGGATCTGGTGCACCCAGGCGGGCATTCGGGCACAAACGGGAATGTCGACGATCGCAAACAGACCAAGCCCTGAGCCTGGTAATACCAGTGATTGTGTTGGTCTTTGATGGTTCGGAGATGTGGGAAATGGAAAGAGTTCGTACCGGGAACGTGCTTTGGTCGAACGAGTAGATGATCTTCGTCGACCATCATACCATGCCCTTTAAGCCACTCCAACAACGCCATCCATCGTCGTTCATCGTAGTCAGCCAGACCAGATTCAGACATGGTTGTAAGGAGTTGACTTAGCCCAGAAGAACCCTCTGCGGCAAGTCTTATCAGGTAATCGCCGAACCCAATCATCTGCGCCTTCACCCCTGCTCATCCATGTCCGTCTTCAACTCATCCAGATTGCGTGGCAAGACCGTCCTTATCACTGGTGCGAGTGCCGGTATCGGCGCGGTACTCATTCCCAGCAGCGTGCACTCTACCTTTAACGAAGCGCTGACATCACAAACACCCCTCAGGCCACCGCCATGTTGTTTGCAAAGGTACCAACGCTACACGCGTTATCGTCGCCCTTCACAACTCGATGGCCGTCTTTTAACGCGCTGTCATCCAGGCATGCTCGAACCTGATCCTCGTCGCGCGCCGAGCAGAGCAGCTGGAGAAAGTCGCAGAGGATGCCCGCGCGGCGCACAGTGCGGCCGGCGTGCAACAAGGCGGGAAAATCGCCACCGTGCAGCTTGACGTGACAGACACGGCGCAGGTGGCCGCGCTGTGGTCAAAGGTACCGCAGGAGCTCCGCGACGTCGACATCCTCGGTGAGCATCACTCAAATCCCGATCCCTCGACGGGGTGTCCGTCACCGTGGGCTTCGACTTCCTGACCCTCTGTTTTCGAAACTGAACACGACGTCGCGGCCAGTCAACAACGCCGGTGGCGCGCATGGCACCGATCGTGTCGGCGATATCCAGGACAAGGACATCGATACCATGTTCGCGACGAACGTACTCGGCCTCATTTCCCTCACGCAGCTCCTCGTCAAAGGTCTGTCCTGTCCGTCCGTCCGTCTCACCTTACCCCAGGCCCCTTGCCGTGTCCCCCATCCTCTCACCCCCTCTTCATCTCTCGCGGCGCCCCAGCGATGTGACTGAGATCAACTACTCACGAAAGACTTCAAGGCCCGCAACGCGGGCCACATCATCAACATCGGGTCGATCGCGGGAAGGGAATCGTATGCGGGCGGTAGCGTGTACTGCGCGACCAAAGCTGCCGTGCGCGCGTTCACCGGTTCCCTCTTGCGCGAGGTTGTGGATACGCCCATCCGCGTGACCGAGATTCAGCCCGGTGCGCACGTTGCTCTGCTCTCCACTCTTTTGTCCTTTCCCCTCATATGCGCACTTCTTTTGATTCTGCACCGCTTCGACAGGCATGGTGGAGACCGAATTCTCCATCGTACGCTACCGCGGGGACAAGTCCGCAGCGGATAAGGTCTACGATGGTTTGCAACCATGTATGTGCGCTCTTATGTCCCGATGATCGTCTCAGAGGCTCATGCGCTCATGGTCTCATAGTGACAGCTGAAGACATCGCGGAGGAAATCGTTTGGGCAGCCGCGCGCCCACTGCACGTCAATATTGCCGAGGTTTTCGTCCTCCCGGTCAACCAGGCCAGCCCCACGCTAGCGTTCCGTGGAGGATCCAAATGATGTGTCTCGCCATTTCGAGTTTAACGGATGTACTGTATAATAGTCGGTGATATATATACTGATAATACATGACGATTTCCGTTACACGAAATCAATAAATCAAAGCGACAGCGACAACACGGGTAGATGGTATTTATCCTTTCGATTTCTTGCTCTTCCCCTTGGACAAAGATTTGGGCGCATCAATTTCAGCCGCCTCAGTGTCATCATCGTAAACATATTTTTTGATGACGACATTCTCCTGCACAAGGTCTTTTAACGGAGAAGTGGGATTGGCCATATTACCGAGGCTGTCCAAATGCAATGCCTGCATAGTCACATCAGCGAGGGTGCCCATAGCTTGGAAGACGTGTGCAGTTACCTTTGCTGAATCGGCTAGAGCCCCCCTGGCGCAGGTCACAGGCGCTTGGGGCCTGTCACGCACCCGCGACTGTAACGGTAGGTCGTCGAAGTAGATAGTGGTGAACAGACCCCGGTCCCATCTCACGCTTTTCGCTCTAGCACCCTCCCCAGGCTCTCCCGTTTCGCCAGCTCGTGCTCTCTTCTCTGATCGCTTTATTCTCTCTGGACTCTCATAGTCTCCCTCGTCCCCAGGTCCACGTCGATGTCGGATTGGTTTGCCATCAGGTCCGAGCAGTAAGCCCTCCTCATCATCGCCAGTCAAACTCGAATCCTCCTGAAGCTCAGAGGCACGTCGTGCCCGGCGCTCCGCGCGCTCTTTTCGCTCCTGGCCTTGCTCGGTCATCCGTTTCTCATCGATCGTTTTGAGTTTCGTAGTTGGACTGCCAGGGCGCATGCCTGGTTTGCGGATGACTTCCGTTTCGAGGATGGCGACAAGATTGTGTTGATTCTTCGCAGTATTTGTGGTCGTTAAAGCTTTGAGCGCGAGCGCGCTCATGGACGAGAACGCGCCTTCATATTGTGTTTCGGCGGGGCGACGTCGGCGTGGTTGTAATGGCCGGACGGGACCAAATACATCATTTGTGGGCTGCGGGTTTCGACGCGAGCGTGTGATGCGCGTAGTACTTGATGATAAGCCGTCAGAGGGAGAGTTGGAAAAACTCGCATCAAATTCGGAGGGTATAGTATTTGGCCCAATATATGTTTGTAATGCAGGTTCGGTTTGGAAGTCGGGTGCAGTAGGCTGTTCGGGAGTCGTATGCAATGCTGGCGGTAGAGTAGGAGGCGGGGCTGGCGGAGATGTATGAGAATCTGGAAGAGAGGACACAGCAGGACATGTTCCTAGCTGCTCTCCAGGTTTGGCAGTCTCATCCACAAAAGCTTGAGTTTCGGGACTGCGCGCTGCGCGCTTCTGCGCAGCGGCGTCTCCAACAACTGTTCTGACGTGGCCTATTCTGGTCTTCTTCGCAACCGGACCAGAGTCTGGCGGTTGTGGAGGAAGAACGAATGGCGGCTTTTGCCTTGGCACGGATGTTACAAGACGCGCAAACGCGGGTTGAGTAGCTTGGGGTGAGGATATCTCCTCAACTGAACGTTTCCGTTTTAATGACGGGGACGGTTGAGGGAGAGCTGATGCACTCGTCTGGGAACTAGACGGAGCACCAAGAGCAACAGCATGAGAATCTACGGGCTCTTCAGAGCTGCTCCCGCTTCCGGCAGCATTCACACTCCTCACCAACCGCACGGGCTTTGTCTTCCAGGCCAGTTAGCAGACGAACATTTTTACGATTTTTCACCTACTCACCGGAGCTGCACCAGAGGTCGGGCGTTTTGTCATGAACAGCCTGTGCACAGACTCCTTTCCTTTAACTTGCTGCTTCTCTTTCTCTGGTGGTTTGGCATAGGGCTTCACACCAATCCGCGGAATTTTACTTCCGGCCATGGAGGACGCTTGTCGCAACGTGGATTTCGAGAACGGGCTTGACTGGGTCGGCTTCGTTGGCGAACCCACATGCTCCTCTGGAATAGTGCTCGGCAGTCTTGCATCGACACCAGTACGGATCGGTAAAATTGGGATCCTCGTTGTCTTGGAAGGGCTCGAGATTTCAGAGTCTGATGCGGACCTCTGGAACGGTCTTCCTGGATGACGCCTTGACGAAAATTGAGGCTCTTCTGATCCATATCGCATTTTCTCAGATAAAGTAGAAGCTGTGGGTTTGGCTATCCAAGATGGGGCAAGCACAGTGTGATTTGCTACGTCGGGGGAAGGTCGTCGAATGGGGCTGCGTGTCTGGTCTTCTGGTGTATGACGTGAGAAGACCGGGCGCCCAAATATACCAGTAGATGGGCCGGAAGAAAAGTCCCTCCGAGGCGACGCCGACCCCTGTGCAATAGCTTCTTCGATGGGTATCCGCGCCGCTGGCGTGCGAGTTGGATCATGCAGTGTATTGTAAAAGCCAGGCTTGCTCGGCGATCGGCGATTCGTGATGTGGCTACGCCAAGGACTACGCTGAGAAGGCGGTCGTTGGATGGCTACGGGAAAATTTTGCTGCTTGGGCGATGATTGATGTTTAGGCGTGGATGGCAGGTCGTGAGACAGTTGATTAGCAGGGGAAACGGAAGCGAGGGCAGGGATCTGATCGAGGGATGTGGTTGGGATATTTTCTGTAGTTGACAGTAGATTATAAAGGACACCCTCTGACACAGGAGACAGGGACCCAAGCTCCCGAACCTGACGCCGTGGTTCAGTACGTTCAGTGACGACACCACGTCCGATTTGCTCGGAAGAGCCCGTATCGGCCTTCGACGGACACGTGTCCGGATGATCTACATCCTGCGGGACCAGACCGCTCTCAGTCGAATGGAGGGATGGACAATCTGCTTGCGAGAAGCGGAGAGAATGGAGTTGGACGGGTGACCCCATGGCACGCGGGTTGGTTGCAGGAGGTGAGGTCGTGATTTTGGAGGGCGAGGTATGGCCTTGCTCTGGCCCTTCGATCTCAGGAGAACAGATCCGTGGATTAGACAATGTGGTCTGAAAGGTGGACTCCAACCCTCTCAAGAAGAGGCCATGATTTCTCGATGGGGTAGGAGCTAGAAGGTCGGGAAAGGGCTCAACAATAGGCTACGAATGATGGAATCAGCCAAGGTGAGTAGGTTACACGTATCAAATTGAGGTGACGCACGGCAACTTTCGGGACGTCTGAAAGATTGTCATCGTCGAATACTATCAAGTCTGCAGACGCATTGGTGGGCAAAGAGGTGGAGCGCCTGGGGCCGAGTGACGTGAATGGTTCATGTGAAGCCGTTGGGGGACTGGGTGCTTGCGCTCTAGGCGATTGTCCATCTGCAATAGCTGATCCTAACGTCTGAGAAACAGCTGAACCGGAGAGAGGATGTCGCTCTGTAGGGATCGGAACGGTTGGATCGTCACTTTCTTGTCCCAGAGACGGCATCTGGGGTGGGGGTGAAGGGTTGTCGTGTGCCCGAGATATCTTGGTTGCCAATGCGGAGGCGGGTTCTGAATCTATGTCTTCATAGGACATCTCAGGAAGCAGCGGTCTTAACAACAGAGATCCTTACCGTCCTGTGAGCTATCCTCGTCGGGCGTGGAGGGCAGGGTCAATTTAAGTCCTCCTGATGTTGCCCCGACCTCCATCTCCTCCTTCCGCAAAGGAGAAGGGTGTTGTTGCGAGTTTTGCAGGGCTGAAAGCCGTGGAGAACGACGGACGGGTATGGACGTAAGGTTGCTCCGCTTATGAGTGGCCACGGCGATGAGCCTCCTCTCTGGAGATTGGATAGGACCGAAGTATACATGGGAGACAGTATCATTATTTTCACCATCCAGACTAGATAATGAGGAAGAAGCGGGGGATTGTGGGATGGGTTGGTGTTGAAGGGCGACGTCGAAGGACATTAGTGCGAGGATGCCTTGAGGCGGACGTCAAAATCCACAAACATTCAACGCGTTTGGTCATGTGATCGAGCCCGACAACTGATATGGCAGTCCCTGGACGGTGAGACCGAGGTCCAGCACCGCTTTGGGACCCGTGAAAAGTGAAAAGTGAAACTGCTCGCTTCAGTATCGGCTATCAAGGAAGCCATGGGGTCCTGCGTCGGAAATGGGTGGCGATTCTGGCCTTCATAACTCTGCCCTCCACGACCACCATGGGTTCTGCTATGGCTACTCTAGGTTATCAGGCCACTCCAAAGACAAATTTCTCTTCGAGGCTTGCGTACGTCTCACTGAGGCAGCCCGCCGCCTCGGAGAACACTTCGCTTCGCGCTTTGCTAGAAGTACACTGCCCAAGCCTTCTACGTGAGTTTCGTCCGGCCTGGTGGTTGTTCAAGCGAGTAGCCCAGCTCTTCTCATGCTACGACGTGCTCACGCAACTATAGTGGACACCTACAGACTCTGTACGCCGTTCTTGGTGATTTTTCTGTCGTGGACCCGGTTACATACAATAGGTGAGCCATTTCTCGACGTCATGCGAGCCGCATATGTTGATGCACTTCGCAGGCGACTACTTCAAACTAAGGACGGTGGGACATTGTCAGATCATCCGTCTCAATGCCGAGGAGCTCTGCTCATTGTTGCAATAGAGGCCTCGATTTTACACCGCCTGCTTCAGATCGTGTCCTTCCAGATGACACACCAATCATTGTAATTTTGCACGGCTTGTCTGGTGGTCCGTGCCTATACCTGACTGTTGTTTGTCCATCGTGCCTAACACGGTTATAGGATCACAGGAATCTTACGTCCGCGCCATTCTTGCCCCTGCAGTAACGCCGATTGAACAGGGAGGCCTCGGATACAGAGGCGTGGTTGTCAACTCCCGTGGATGTACGTTCTCGATCTAGTCATGGAAAGTCCATGCCACTTATCGGAGTCACCAGGCGCAGGAGTTCCACTCACCAGCCCGCAGCTTTATTCGTCCTGTCATACAGACGATCTCCGACAGGCTTTGCTTTACATCTCGCATCGCTATCCCCGAGCCCCGCTACTAGGCCTAGGATTCTCCCTAGGTGCTAATGTCTTGACACGATACGTCGCTGAAGAAGGGGAGAAATGCAGGCTGGTCTCTGCTTGCACTCTCGCATGTGTATGTTTATCTCCCTTGAATCTTGTCATGTCATTAAGAACATCTTCCAGCCGTGGAATCTCCCGAAGAATTCAGATGCGTGCGTTCATGCTCATCTTGTTGTCCGCATGAGTCTCCCGTTCATACTCCCTGCAGAATACATGGGCGCTGGTTACACCGCAATATCTATGCTAGAGGAATGGCCAGAAACCTAAAGCGACTGCTTTCACGACACGTTGATTCTATTAAGAAATTTCCCGACTCACGACTCGCACAAAGTCTCCCGGAGCTATTCTCCCATAAATCTCTCACATTGGAACAGTTTGATAACATGATAACCGCACACGCCGGTGGCTCATCCCCACCATTTCCATTCGATAACGTACGCGAGTATTACACGTATGCCTCGTCGGACAAGGTACTCGGTGATGTGCGCATACCATTCCTCGCAGTCAACTCGGACGACGATCCTTTGGTGAGGCACGTTCCCGTGTATGAGACTGACAACGAGTGGGTGGTCTTGGTGGTCACACATGGCGGGGGGCACATGGGGTGGTTCGAAACGACGGGGAAAGCAAAAATCAAGAGGTGGATGTCGCAGCCAGTGCTTGAGTGGCTCAGGGCGACAGCTGAGAAAATCGATGTACCACGGCGGGTCATGCGGAACATAGAGCTCGTAGATGGCTGGTTGGTAGAGAGTGGACGGGAACACCTCGGTTGTAGAGACAATGGCGTGGGGGGGGAGATAGAAGGTGGGATGAGACAGAGTGACCTTCTTGCTGGCCTTTGACGGACACATGTAGTAGGACTTGTTCCTTCTCTTAGCTAGATGTTGACCTGCATCATCGGCCACAGTAGCCACGTCCCACTGTCATATGCTGCCGCCGCTCATTTGTATGTGCTGGCCAGGCAGACCAGCTGTCTCCGACGAGACCAGAAAACCACAATCAACGTCACGGTAGACTCGGAGGCCAGCTCCACGCTGACTGGCAAGTAACGTAGACTCCGAACAAATGCTACGTAAATAGAGTCAAATTCACGGCAACTTGATGGGCAAAGGCAAATACAATGACAGAAAACATTTAATTTACGCCAAGACGACTCGCTTCGAACGTAATGGTTATGGCAAGGTTTACATATTGCACGGCAGGAGAGGGATGGGGTGTAGAAAATGGACCTTAGAATTTTAAATCGTGTTGGGTGTCTGTGTCACTGGTGAACGTTGAGGCCGTTGAGGCCTTGAGGCGACGTGCTCCGATTCAGACACGGATCAACACGACCAACACGGAAGAGGCGGAGGTCAAGAGACTGACAGAAACTCGGAGAGCGGGGAGCACCTCTTCCCTGCAATCGGGTGAACGCGAGCAGATCGAGCCACAGCGGCAACCAAACCGAAAGCAACGGATCGCAGTCGCACGAGTCGGGCTGAATCTGCAGCCAGGACAACGGCCGCGGAAAGCTACGCCAATGGATGGTTCCAGAAATTAAAAAAAAAATTGCTACGCTAGACAAGAGCCCACAAACCCGAAAAAACGTGAATGGTCCGACTGATTGACAATATCGATTCCGCGATTGGGGTTATTATGCAGGCTCGTGCTCAAGTTCCGAAAGAACGACTGCTACGAAGGGCGACGGCCAGGTGTTCACAAGTAGCTTTAGCAGCCGATCAACGACCGGCGGCTATTGTATGACTGGGCCTCGTTCAAGCTTGTACTGATGTTTAGTCATCTGACACCGAGACACTGACCTCCCGCTAGCCCGCGACTCGAGGCCCATAGAATGTTGCTGCTTCCCATTAATTTGCGATTGGACCCCACGTCCACGCTTCCACGTTTATCCAATCGGTCTTCGGAGCCGTCATGTCCACTGGCATGCCGATACCTCGCATCCTCGATCTCTCTTTGCCGATGCCATGGAGGTTGAAAAGTTCTTCTTTTGACGGCCAAACAACGGAGCTTAGCTGAGGGAGTTGTGAACGCGTGCTGCGACCCTATACACGTTCGTAGTTTGTCGCCAGCCGAGATGCAGGACAATGGAACGCCAGTGTGGCCTCATCTAGGAGGCGAGCAAAAGCTGGCTGTGGCGCCGTGGGCCAAGCCGTTCACAAGGTTCCTAGAAGACACTCCTGTGCGGATTATTCTTGTATAGCTGAACGTGATCACTGAGAGATCTCATGGAGTCCAGCCGTTTAATATGCCCAAGTGTGTACGAGTATCACGTTTGATTGCCGGGAACCCCACAGACAGGACATCGGTTGTCAACAGTGACAGAGTGGCCGAGTGGAAACAACGTGTACTCACTCCTCAGAATTCCAAATTCATACACACTGGGATTATTTTACTTCGATACACGTGAATCGTTTTTCTCGTCAGCGACATCGAGTGATACAATACCGCACTCAATCGCTGTCGCTGAACTCGAGACGGTCCTCTTCTTCATCCTTTCTTGCTGTTGTTCGTTCGTACTGACTTACATCGACCGATACGGTCCCCTCTTCCAGCAAGGAAGCATCGGACGTAGCGAGGTTCCGGTCGTGCTCAAAAAGTTGACGTCCTGGATGGCGAAGGATTTGTAAGGACAGCCGAAAGGCCTGGGGGACACGCGCCCACCTGTCAATCGAGCACCTATTCTTTTGTATTCTTCCCTTTCTTTCGCGGTCAGAGCCTTGAGTTTTCCTTCTTCCTCGCGCATTCTGCGCAGAGATGCTTCCCCATCAAATCTGGTCTTCCACTCATTGAACGATTCTATGGTCACTGGAGTGCCTCTAGTGCGAGCCTCTTCTTCCTGTATGATGGTTATTTGGGTGAACAGGCGGACGGCCTTCAAGAAGTAAACGGTAAACCTGCCTCTAATGCTTTTCGTTCCAATTCAAGGGCTTCTTTCTGTCTACGTTCTGATCTAGTTCGGATAAGCGTTGACAACTGCTCCCGTAGTTGCGAGACGATGGTGAAGGTCATCGCCATCCCTATGTTTTCCTCGCCCTACGGTGTCCCCCTATCGGTGTGATGCATAAAGTTATACGCAGACTAGCACACTCACGACGGCCCGAGCACTGTTGAGCAAGGAATTCATCTCTTCCTCGTCTACCTCCCCTTCTAGTGGATCCAAGGAGAGCTGAGGTAATTCATCCGGGTAGCTATCGGTATAGTGCACTGTCAACGCTAATTTGACTAGAGGAGGATTGAGACAAAAATCGCATCGACATCGACCGACGTACAAGACTCCACCCCATCCTCGAGGCCATCCGGTTCGATATCGATTCTTATTTCCTTCTCCGACAGCTCTTAGGTGGGCATCAGCCTGAGAACGAGATGAGCTATGGCAGACGCGATATACGGACTTATGAGTTCATCGGCGTAGATAGATTCGAGGACCTGAGAGTAGCATGATAAGATAAAGAGGCATGATAAGTCCGCTGCAATACCTCGAATTCTTCGAGGATGATATCCAACGACGACATGACGGTGACCGATGAGGACCTTGCAGGACTGGCGGTACTCCGGACCGGATTTTACCGTCCGTGCCAGTTGGCGTTGAGCTACAAACACGGTACTCTACATCGTTCAATCTACCGTACTCAGCTCGGAGATGTCTTCTCATTTAATTCGTCACACCTCGACCATTCTCCGTAGATCCCGTCTCATACCATGGTTGTCATCGCCACTTTCCGCTTTACATTTCTCTCCCGTTCTTCGACTTTATTCGTGGTCCGGCCAATCCCAACCAGCGAACTGGAGTCATTTGAGTGACGTTTACAGTAGAGGGGTGGACTTGAGACCACAAGAAACTTCTACTTCCCCAGACGCAAGCTGGGCTGAGCAAAGCCGCTCCAGGATGTCGAATCTGAGACCACCCAAGGGTCCCTATGCCGGTAAAATGATCCTTTCCTTCAAACTCCACGACTTTCTCATATATCAATCCAGGGAGGAGTATCGAAGTGAAAAACGGAAACGTTTCCGATGCGCTGAATAAACTTCAGTACACCCTACATAGGAACAGGGTCGTGTCAGGACTCAAGCTTACTGCACGACACGAAAAGAAAGGTTATAAGCGGAGGAGATTGAGCAGTGAACGCTGGCGAAGGAGGTTTGCACACGAGGTATGGGCAAGTTTGTTTGGTGTGATGTATCATGGATCAACGTTTTCTAGGTGCGGAAAAAGGTTCAACTTGTGAATCAGATACGTGCTCGAGGCGCGTAGATCTTAGCATACCCTCTCGGCTGTCCTGCCTTGCCTTCTACCGCTTTATCACCCTTCATCCACGATGCTGCGCTCTGCACCAAATGCGTCTGTTGCTCCGAACAGACAGATAAAATGAATTTTTATTACCCTCATAAAGACCGAACAATGAACTCGGGCCAACAAACCTGGCCAGCAGCTTACGATCCTGAACCACTGGCCACGCCCCGTCGTGCGTCTCCTTTGCTGATCACCCGCAAAAGCCAACGCGCACCTCCTTCGTGGTCGCGATCGCTTGATGCAGAGCCTCACATGAAACGTGTATAACGAGATTTCTCGAGAAACGGCGAATAGCTGCCTGCTCTAAGCGACACATCGGTCACCCTTTTCCTGATAGCTCGTGCCCATGCTACATGCGTCCTCAACGTAATCTTAGCCCGTCTCCATCCCTTCAAGCCTGTGCTACTTACTGACAAGTGCCGTGATTTCCGTTCCCGCAAGCAGGCTGACCGTTCCAACATAATCTTGAACCCCATCAGCTCCTTGACTGTACGTCATCCCCAGACGCCTCGTGTGGGACACGCTGGATAGGACACTGAAAGCAATTCGCCATTTCGTTTTATTGCCTCGCCAAATTCGCTTGCCGATTGCTCACCTTAATATCTTCTCGGTGATCGCTGTATACACACACTCTGTCTTCAGCGCTACCCACATGGATGTGGTGCAGGGCAGAGTTACATTGACTGAAATTGCGATCGCGCGCACGTGCTGGTTTGCATCTCGACCCAAATTTTTCCCAACGGAGGGACACCATCTGATGCCCGCAATGATTAAAATTTCGGCTGCTGAAATCTCTATGAGCTGGCGATGTCCTGGCGGCAAACAGCATGTGCGCCCTCATGTGGGACTTGTCTGTCCCTCGCTATGGTTCCACCTCACCGCGGATTGTCGAGCTAGACTTTTATATAGTACGGGCGTTTTAAGGACCACAAGAAGCATAGTGTACCAATCCTCGTCCGGTACAACTGATATACTGGTGTTGCCATGTGTTATAATGTAAGACACATTATCCTCGACTCCTGCAGTACACTGAGTACCGACTCTAGATAATCGATGGGCGGTTCCACGAACCATGTCGTCATTTCAAGGCGATGTCTACGCGCCGCCAAGACTGTATGCGCCATGCCTGCTTTTTCAGCTACCGCCATCCTCCTGGTACGTCGAGCGTCCACTTGTGACCTATTGTTCTGACACGTAGTCCATAGAATGTACTACCTTGAAGTCCTGCAGGTGCAAGCGAACAATGGATTCGCCCATGCTAAACCCTATCCGGCTTAGCCCTTTACTATGTCCAGACTGCCAGGTAGAGAAATTGGAAACCGAGTCAGAATCGTGACACTCACACAAGCCAAATCACACAACTCATCCACCAAAGCACTCACATCTTCCTTACTCTACCTTAGTCATAATTGACCTCCATATGTTTATTCTTTGTATTAGTCTCGGACACTTTTTTTTATGAATCTTTGTTCTCCGGCCGCGCGTCTGGCCCGGCCCGGCTTCTGCGTCCAGAGGCGGACTTGTTGTATCTACGGCGCTCGCTGTGATACTAGTATCTTTGTTCTCTAAAATGCCCCTTCACGTTGTATTGCGGACTGGTTACTTGGTTCCGAATGATCGTCGACCAGCTCATTGTGCCCTGCTAGCCATCAAGGCTGGGTATAAAATCTCTTCAAGTCGCGCTTTGCGGATAATCGCAACCGTTGTTTCCAAGCCCTCCAAATTCGCTACACAAACATGGGGATCCCGGGAGATATCGGCATACCAGCGACAGAGAACCTCAGACTTTACCTTTCTCAGGCAACGCTTCCTCTCATGAAGATTCCCCGCAACGCACCTCGGCTTCCACCTTCCGGACACCGAAGCCACAACATCGGCTTAACCACACGGCCTGAAAGATACAGGCGTCTCCAGTCTGTCCAGGCTCTTGGGGCGGATGTGGAAATCGAAGTACCAAAATGTATGCGTTCGCTGTCATACCTTACCTACGCGAGCGTACTCACGCAATTGAGCAACGCTAGACTCGAGCCAGGTGGTCACAGACCAGCCTTTAGAGGACGGAGATCTTGATTCAGAGACAGGAACCGCCATCCGCATCCCCTGCAACCCGACGTTCGATATTCCACAGCCATCTATGATTCCTCCAACTGACCTGGATCGGTACGGACGTCCTCTGAACGACTGACAAGGTTCAAAAGAGATTCTGAAATACTCTACTCTTCAGCTTCGCATCCTGGCTCGTCTACCTACCATTGCAAACGACGGAACGCGCTATGCATCTCGTGCATCGCAAGTCACGGCACTGGTCCTTCGTCGCGCAAAATGGTGACATGGACGACGCACACTTCAAGTATTACGCATGGGAGCTGGCGTCTTGCGTTCCTAGTACCAGCGGGCGGAAAACGACTGCGATAGTCATGGCAATGACCCCGTGGACATTGACCCCGACAGATCTGCAAAGTTTCGCTGCTTGCAAGGAGGCAAGAACGAAAGCCTGCTACTCTGAATCTATCCCGCTGACACTTCGTGCAGTTTCCGCTCTTTAGCGAAGCGGGGCGTGCTCGCTTCAATGACGATCAACGCATATGGGGAAAGGCTAGTCTATCCGTTGGAAATATCCCTCTTATTCCCCTGATTGCGCACCTCAGCTCTACGACATTTGTGTGGCCAAGGAAAGTCCATATTTCGTTGTCACCAATTATTACGGCTGGGTTTTCGGGGTATTCTCAAAGGGTATGTACTCAAAGGATTTCCATGCTGCAGCCACCCTAATTTATGCATTGCCATCGTCCTAGGCTGGAGCGTGGCCTTGGTCGGGGAGGTTCAGGCGTATGCAGGCTGTACGCCAACAATACTCGAACACCTACTATACTGGATATCATCATCCATGAATGAGCCTGGTACATATCGCCGTCCCGAGGTGGGTAGCGAGCGCGTCCTCCCACCCGAGGAATGCCCGTGTGTTGTCTATGACGTCATGGCGAAGAACCCCCGGGCGGCTCTCGCGCTGTACTTACTCGACTGATGACCCTCTTGAGTAGGTCCCCGAAACGCACATTATGCGAAGTCTGATTCCCGAGACACTATGCAGAGGGTCCGCTGTTACCTATGACACCGGTCGTGATCAATCAGACACTGAATCTACTTGGGGTGGGAAGGACGATGGTACGACCCATCCAGAGTGTGACTGCGTGCATGATTATATCGCTGATCCGTTCCTCAGATTTACAATCCGGGTTCAGTTTTGCGGCCCTGAGTGACATATCGCATGCCGACTCCAACAGGACGCTAACCTACCGTCCGTCGAAGGCACGCCAAAGCTATGAGCCACGCGACTGGCTTATTGCGTGTCAAGAAGCCTCGGAGGGAGAAACACCCGGCGAGAGGACCTTAAACGACGATGTCGCCAGTGAGGCACCCAGTCAATGGTCATCGCTCTCCGTGTCAACCGTTAGGGCTGGTAATTGGATCAACCCTGCCCCTATAGTACTTCGACAGGCCCCGAAGTCTCCGCTAAGAACGTCGTGACGATACAAATACAGATGATGCATATGCTCTCGAGCCGTGTGGAAATTGAGACTTGAATAAACTTCAGTTGAGCTGTAGATTATAGGTGTAAAGGGTATCAATACACGCAGGCTAGATGGATCAGACTAATCTGTCTTCTCAACGACCTCTTCAGTCGAGCTTGTCTGAGCTGGCGTTCTGCTTCCGCCGTGCGCTGAGACTGGTGTGCTATTTTGTAGAATGGATGGTTGCGTTTGAGCAGGAGCGGTGCCGAATTCAGTGGGATCCGCGGAGGACGAGTATAGTCGCATCTGATACGATGCAACCGTTGGTGGCTGTACCTTGGTGGGTAGATAAAAACCCTGGAGCAAAAAGAAAAATATGGGGATGGGGTGCTTACATCTGTTATCGGGTCGAGGTGATTGGCCAAGCCGAGGGCAGCTTGGTACTCATAGAAATTAAGGAGGATCGCCAGGGCATCTGTAACATGAATGCTGTTAGTGTTTACGACCGCGACCCCAAAAGATACGCACCTGCGACGGATAGCAGGTCATTCTCTTTGAGACCAAAGAACTCTATCGCGAACCGCGAAGCGTCAGGTGAAGAAGCCTTATGTGTTGGAGGAGTAGGTAATGACGCTGACGGCGCCGATGGCGACACACGAGCATCTAAGGACAGTGAATGTGGGCCGTCGACGATCCGTTGAGAGAGAATGCAACACGCGGTGGCGATGACTTTGGGTGGGTAAAGGACGCAAAGGGGAGTGCGGTACCTGAAAACCGGATCCGTCACAGCCCAAACACAGCCTGCATAGATGGGACTGACGAGTCGTGTGCGATGCTCCAAGCGAAGTCTTGAAGTCGATGCGATACGTCATGCGTTTCGAACAAGTCGACCAGGTCAGCATGCGGACTGTCGACGACAAAGTCAAAGCAAAGCGCCTCTAGGAGGACCTCCTCCGCATTGAGGATCTGGTTGGAAACTTCATCAATGTCCTGTAAAACCAAAATAAAGCGGGTCCATCCGAGTACATAAGAAGAAGAAAAAACGAACAGGTCCACTTTCGGGGATGTCACGGACATCTATTCCCTTTGCCTTGGACTGGCATACCCTAGCTACGTCCCTGAGTTTCCTTCCGCACTCTTCTGTCTTTGTAGCCAGAAATATGCAGGCTGCCGCGATAGTCTGATGACGTATTAGTGACGGGGGGAGGGAGGACAACGCGGTACGTGGCACAGAGAGACTGACTTGTCGGTGATAATCAAGCATGGAATACCGCATAAAGAAGCGATGGAACCACGTCGCGGCGGTGAAGAGGCCGGGAGAATGGCTGCGAGGAGACAAGGGTTGAATATCGGGGGAGGGGTTGAAAAGATTAGGCACACGAACAGGCCAATCGATGTGCCGAGGCGATACAAGAATTCGATGCCTCTGGATCTGTCATACATCTCCTCGTGTAGCGATCTTTCTTGAGCGGTCGGAGTGCAAGAGAGAGCAGATAGCGGGAAAAGCCATTGCGATCGTGCGCTCGACTCTGTCGTCGTGGTTTGCATCTTTGCAAATGGTGCAGTTCTGTGACTGGCAACCGGGAACTGTATCCGGCCTCGACGGTACCCGCAGGTGTGCCACCTGTTGCAGCAGACGACGCCCCTTTCCCTTTCCCTTGCCCTGAGCGAGCAGCCCTTAGTCCGGGTTTGAGTCCGTGTCAGACCAAAGCCTCGGATAGTGCATCCAACTTACAAGGGAAAAAAAATTAACTGTCTCCTTTCTCCTTAGGCCAGGTTCATATCGACCAATCTATCTGTGATCGCAGCATAATAATCGTGTATAGTGCATGTCAGTGGCCAAACATAGTATTAGTAGTTCCCATGATTCTCTATGATATCGATGCCATCGGCCCCAAACCTCAGCGCTCACAACAAAAACAACTCATACAGCCCATTATTGCCCATCCCAGTCTTCTCGTCAGCGATTACGACAAGTCCCCGGTTCAGCAGCTGAACAAGACCACTCCAGCATAGATAAGCCCATATGATCATGCATCAGTTGGCGGGTTAACGACGAGCCACTCCGCTTTCCCAGCAAGCTTGGCACCAGTTATCGATTTGCGGATCTGCGAACCCGACCATCAGCTTCCGTCTCCATGAAGCAAACGTGCCCACACGCACTGTATGATTGCGGAAAAGACCGACTGGAAGAACAATGCCTAGCTCAGCCACGGATCACTCCGCCGTTACCGGACGGACGAGGACTTACAATTGGTTGCAAGTTCTTTGGCACTCGGGTGCAACGCAATCGGTTGGGTGTGCCAAGCTGAATCGACACCAGCGACTGTCACACCGTATCTAAGAATTCGTCATGAAAAAACCCGCGGTATTGATGACGCAACGCTCACTTCTTCCTCTCGCTGCACAGATGCGTTAGACGGCCTTCAAGCAAAGCTAAATAGTTGAGCATACTCACCAGTTGCACTTCGTGCCTGCAACGCAGGTAAGTGTTTGTTACTCTTCGTAGAGGCTTTTCTGAGGACAGGCGACGGCTTTAAAGAGGAGTATTGCTCACCTCCGCCAGAGGCACATCTTGGAGAAAGTGGGCTGACATCCTCTTCGACCGGCCACAGATGTTTTAAATCCCCAGACGACATCACCGATAGGTTGGCACGGCACCACGCAGAATACTATCGACTAAGTCTCGGGCGTATTAGATGGTATCATGTTCTTCGATTGCAAAGCATTCCTGGCCAATCGACGAGTGTCATAACCGCATAAACAGTAATCGCAGAGTAGCCTCGCGGGGATCTCAGCGCCTGGAATAAACCGGCGCATCTCCTGCATCTGTTTCCGTAACCGTAATTGCCACCGACCGATGGCAAATCGCCAAAAGTTAAAGTGGTTCTGCCCATCCACGCAGCAACGAGTCAGGGGTGGGTTATTCCGCATCTTCACGAGGCAAACACGCGTTCTCGATAGCACCGTTGCCTGCGTCTCCGTGAGGTGCCAATGGTCGCAGGGTCTGTCGGAACCACCGGACATGCGGAAGACGCTCCTATCATAGGTAATAAGACCCTTGGTGCCTCGCGTTGTCGGGTCCAATGATGACCAGGCACAGATAAGTGCACTGCCAGGGCTACTCCTGCCAGCACGTCATCATAAAGTGACAAAATAAAGAGGTTCCTCGATATGACGGTGTATTGCTCCATCCTTAAACGCACAAGGCTTGTCTTCCCCGCGTCTTCCCGGTCGGAGTATCTCGAAAGCACTTGCCGTAAGGCAATACATTTCAAATAGCCTTCGGAATAGAGGATCTGTACAGATAGGAAACTCATGCCCTCAACACTGGTTCATACGCCGGTGAGCGCAAGTAGACGTCAAAAGAGGCCCTTGGCGGGGAGATTCTCGCCGTAGTGGGGATTTGTGCATATTGGATGCGGACGGACTCGAAAGCGGTCGTCACTCGGCCTTTGATGGCTGAGTTTGGGGTTAGAAGTGGGGCCAGAAGTAACAATCATTAAATAAGCTTGAAATGTATCGGTCAAAGCTGCCACACGCAAGGATAACACTATCGGACATAGCAGTTATAAACCCGCAAACATCCCGACTAGGTATTGGCTCACACCTCCCGGTGTCAAAACACCTACATCTGAGAAGACAAGGGAAATCAGGTCTGGTCTGTGGTCGCGCGTCAGACAGCGGGCAAAGCAGCAGAGAAACTAAGCCGAACGTCGTATAGTCAACACCGGGGTTTCTACCTATTTGCTCCGACGTCATCGTTCGTTGTAGAGATGCTGTTGATATTGCAGATATCGGAATATGTTCGTCGGAGGCAATGGTGTGATCTAGAGCATCGGTGACCTGCGGTGACGCCTGTAAGGCAGTACGTTTCGTCGGTTGAACAAATGAAAGGATCCTGGAATTATGCGTCGGCAGATCATACTGCGATAACGGGAACGATCGGTGGAACTTGTAGCTGGGTTGCCTCGTCAGTTCCTCGTGGTGTGTGACGGCGAGTGAGTACCACCTTTCCGCCAGTGCATAGAATGGTTTGTTCTGCGCCTTTGCTATGATAGCCATTTGATTACTCCCCACCGCATTTATCAACCCGCCGCTCTCGACAACTGCCTCCGAACCAACGAGAACGAAATCAACTTTATCCATAACATAAGCGACGGCGGAATCAAGCACCACAGTGCAAGGGATGCCGACCGCAGTCAGGGTCTCGTAGGTCTTGAGGCTGTTAAAACAGTTATTCAGTTTGGTCGGACGAGGGACGGGAACAGTGTCTGCGCACCCGAGGCCGCGGGGCCGAGCTTCGGTCACATAGACAGATATCCGCTTGCGGGTATGTGCGTGGAGAAGAGCTTGTATGACAACTCTCGAGTGGGAGTGGGTAAGTATCTACGACGACTCAGAAACACCAAGGCGCTCGAAAAATGCAAAGCGTACCACGGAGTCGTCCTTGATGAATCCGAGCGTAAGTTCAGCTATCTTGGAGCGGAAGTTGACTGCACGAGACGTGTAGCTCTTCCCCTGCTGGACGATCTCCCTCTTGAGCTCGGAAAAATTCTTCGTTACGCAAGTGATCACATGAGGCAAGTAGACTTAACTTAATCGGCCCAACGTATTGACTCACCGCTGATTCATGTGGAAACAATGTCACGAAGCCGATGAAGAGTTCGCAACCGGCAGTCAGACCTATGAGGTTTGGTACCCTTTTCTTAAGAGATTCAGCTCCATCGTTGAGGGCCTGAACAAGTTCAAACATTGTGCCCGCTATGCCAAAGAGGGTAAGGTTTCGTGAAGGCGCAGTGGTGGTGCCTGACTTTACCATCAGAACGTGTGACAAGTTCCGTGAGAGAAAGTATTGCTGCAAGAGGGGGGGATATCTGGATGCTTGAATGAGAACACGCTTCCCGTCGACGTCGACGATAGAAGGGCAGGGCACGAGGCTCACTTCCTCATCGGCCAGGGCACGTTGGTAGGCTTCATAGACGTCGAAGCTACGTTTACTATCATCGAGATCAGTGTTTGGATCACCAGTTCCATGCGGGATGGCGGTCGAATTTGAATAGACTGTGGTCATGTTCTTATGGCGAGGCCAGAAGGTCTTGCCGGACCCTGTATCGGTATCAGGAACGCACCACACTCCGGACCGGACCGAACCAAGTGGGCCACGGGCCACATCGGTACTTGTTGTCAACTGCCTGTACCTGCCCTATGCGTACCTATCATACAACGTGATATCGCAGCTCCACGCACCCACGGTCCAGTATCAATGGAAAGACCGAGCAGTACATGAGAAGTACCCTTCTATAGATGCGAAAAGGCATGCGCTGAAGGACCGGCAACGAATTGTAGCTACACTCCCGATTTACCCACAACTGTTGTGCTGTGTGAACGATTTTTAAGACGCTAACCCTGACAACGATCGCACGAACAGCCTCCGCCTGATGACGTCACTTGTGCAGTTGCGAGAACGGCACAATCGACACCACCGTTCTAGCTACAGTTGGGTCGGGACCCCATCAACAAGAGACCGTGGAACAAGGTCGGTAGTAATTGAACAACTACAATGATGAATTCTTTTTATTCTCTTGCCTCGTCCTGGCCAGCCCTTTTTAGATGAAAATGGACTTACGGGATGGTTCCCTAGATACCAGAATGGTATCACTTTGACACGGAACACTGCGGCCGTGATGTCGGCCCAGAGTCTGAAAGGCCTTGCCAAGTGGGAAATAAGAGCGAGTGATGCGACGATTTGAATACAATAATAAGCCAGGAACGGCTTGTGGAAACCTGGATATTAAACTTATCCATTTCGCGTAAGGACCCGTGACCGGTGTGCGGGCGGGATAAGCGACGTCAAAGACGACCGCAATATTCGCTGCTGGCGCGAAAAAGCCAAAAGCGTGGAAGGAATAGCGAGGAAAACCGTGGAGTTGGAAGGAATTGAGGAAAATTCACGCCCGCGGGAAAAAGTGTGCGGCGGGGGCGGCCAGAACCGAGAGAGTTGATTCGCCCTGAAAGGAACGCCGTCGTCGAAACACGTTCCGTGTCGGTCACACCGAGACGCCTCAGATGCCGTCCTTCCACAACCGGTTGCTACCGTCCGCCCCGTCCCTCTTAACACGCCCGAATATCATCCTCAATTTTCACAAACGATTATGCTTGTCTCCTCCCTCTTCTCCATATAACCCGACCCTACTTCGTCGTTTCGCGCTCTTTCCCCGTCATCCTGCCCTCAGAGGCGTGTTCTATTCCCCCCTTTTGCTTTCATCGACGCTTTTGACCCTCTCACGCTTCTTCATTCACCACGCTTCACTTCCTCCTGTAAGCCATCCTCCCTATAAATGTTTCACACCCGCTTACCCCCTTCCCAACTCAACAGTGACCATCCCTCCATCGCCACCATTGCTTCTCCTTTCTGACAAATCCTTCATGGCCTCGTCTCCCCCCGAAGTCGTGTTCTCAAGTGATGTGCCCACCATGCACGAATGGTCGAGAAGGACAGGAATTCCTCTAATTAGCGCCGACGCTATTGGTGTCAATTATGCCCGTGCTCGCAGGTGGCTGCAGTCCATTCGTAACCAACTCGTGCAGCAATACGGCTGGCGGGATGTCCTTTCCCTCGACGACCGCATGCTTTTTTCCATAGAATGCAGTCCCCCTCCGAGCCTTCCCCGCTCCCCCAATTTCCGCCTTCAGGCTCCCATGCATGCATCGTCCCTCTTCAACCCCGACAGGCGTGTCCAGTGGGAAATGGTCTTTCATGGCGCTGTCTTTCCCTATCTCCGGCATTCTGTCCCCCCAATAGCAGATATGCTCTATATCCTCCAGTGCCTTCTAACTGGTGTCTTCCTCCTCGTCAAGGAGGAGCATGTTCCAGGCGAAGGCACATACCGCACCATCCGTGGACTTCCTCCCGTCGAGTGGGTCGCCGCACAAGAGGTCGAACTCGTCAGAATATTTGGGATGCCACATTACCGTGCACTATTTCGTGCTGCCGGCGATAGACGGACCTCCTTCAAACTCGAACACGTCCGGTAAAGCAGTGTACTGTCCGAACCCTTGTCCACCCTGTCCGCAAGGCCAACGTCGGCAGGCAGGCAGGTATGACATCAAAACGGGGCCAACGCGTCTTTTCCACGAGGCGAATGTCGGCTTTTATGATCCGCTTCTTTCTGTTACGCAGCACCGCTTTCAGTTATGTTGCACCCTTCTCCCTTAATCTTCCTCCCTCGTATAATAATCACCCTAGAGGTCGCTCATGTTTATTTTTTGGTCGCTGTGCTCACACGTTTGTTATCCGTATAGTCTGCATCATTTTTGTCGCATTATTCTTCCCTTTAATCAACTCGGCCATCGTGCTCTTTATATGTAGGTATCGCCGGCGCTTTCCGTATTCGACTTGTCTTCATGCATTGTATTACGAGTTACCCTGTTATTATATCTTTTACACTTCTCGGTAATCCGTTTAGCATGCTGTTACTGTTGAACGACCGCTATGCACGTACGTAGACCGCTTCGTTGTAGCTACGCCATTGAATGGTTGTCCGGGCCGAATTCCCGGGCGGGTGAAATGAGAGCCTGAGCCTACCGCCAGACAAGCAGACGTACGCGCGCACACGCACAGGCGTCCTGAGTCAACCCTCCTATCAGCATCCTTCTTTTCCTTTTTGCATGATGAGTGCCACCGAGGTCCTCTGTCAAAGTACAACATGTCTTAATGGCAATCCCCCATCCCGTCTTGAGTGTCCTACTTGTCACAAGTGAGCATCGATCGAACCAGCGCTTTGCCCCGATGATCTTCCGGCTCTCACACACTTGCGCAGACTCGGGATAAAAGGCTCATTTTTCTGCGGACAGGAATGCTTCAAGGCTGGATGTGAGTCACCTGCATATTTTCCTGCGCTCGGAGCTCACCACAAGAGCTTCCGTAGGGGTCAGCTTGCGCAGTAGATCCGAGCACCTGCACTTGCTTATTTTGAATCACAGAAAACCCACAAATTTATTCACGAAATCGCCACACCACGTCAAGCTTCGTCGGATGGCGCGTCTATCGAGAAGAGTGGGTTGTTCTTGGCACAACCCCTACCCAGCCATGACGCTTATCATCTGACCGTCCTTGCAGGTGGCACGTTCAACCCGTTTCCCAACTTTGGTTTTTCTGGCCCTTTGCGTCCTGCTTATCCTCTTTCGCCTAAAAGTGTCGTGCCTGATCACATACCCCGGCCTGATTATGCCGAAGATGGTTCTCCGGCCATGCTTTCCCAAATGACGTCCTGACGTACTGATAATGAACATCTTTTGAAGGAATACCCGTTTCGGAGACGAGGCGCGCCGGTCAACCTCCTCGTATATTGGGTCCGGAAGAGCAGGAAAAAATGCGAACTGTCTGTAGGGTAGGTGCATGCCTCGTTTTTGCAGGCAGGCGTCAGTACATGTGAGATTTGGAAGATCCCGATCTGATACCAATCATCTCGCAGCTGGCTCGTGAGGTTCTCGACATCGCCGCTTCGCACATTCGCCCTGGGATCACAACAGATGAAATAGATGCCGTCGTGCACCAAGCTTGCATGGAGCGTAATGCATATCCGTCACCCTTGAATTATCGACGCTTCCCTAAATCGGTTTGTACGTGAGTAACTTTCGACTCCTGAGCTACAATCTCCGTCTCTGATTTTCATAAGTTCGATCAACGAAGTGATTTGTCATGGGATCCCCGACCAGAGGAAGCTGCAAGAAGGCGATATTATAAACATAGGTACGTCTGACAACTCACGTGGAATGTCTCATTCTTCATGTTCCCCCGCAAGACGTAACATTGTACTACGATGGTGAGGTAATACCTGTCAATTCCGAACACGGAATGACGTTGGAGATTCCAGGCTTCCACGGCGATTTGAACGAAACATACCCCGTGGGACGAATAGACGAAGATTCAGAGCGGCTCATTCGGACTGCGAGGAGATGCTTGGACGAGTCCATCAAAACTTGCAAGCCTGGTGCGCTGATTCGAGATATCGGGAAGGTCATGTGGGTACAAGATTGGAATATGTGCGGACTTTGAAGCCAATGTAGCGATTTCCAGTGAACCTATTGCCCGGGCGAATGGCTGCTCGTCCGTCAGAACGTATACCGGACACGGGATCAATGATCTTTTCCACTGTACGCCCAACGTGCCACATTACGCCAAGAACAAGGCGGTCGGAACTATGAAAGCAGGAATGGTGCGTGATAGACTTGCTCCAAGGGAATGTTGGCAATTAATCGACTAGCCAGTGTTTCACAATCGAGCCTGTAAGAAGCCGCGCGCTGTTGAAAGCACGGACATATGCTGACGCTCCGGCCGTAGATGATCAATCTTGGAGGAAATTGGGACGAGGTTCATTGGCCCGATAACTGGACAGCAACGACCGTAGATGGGAAGAGAAGTGCACAGTTTGAAGAAACGTTGTTGTACGTGTGCCACATATCCAGAGCGCCCGCCTCGATTGATCGGTCTTCAGGATCACGGAAACGGGAGTTGAAGTTCTTACAGCAGGGAAGCCACGGGATTTGTAGCGATATAACCTGTTCGGACGACAACAGGGCTTCTACATTATCATCCACTTGGCTCTTGTACAGGTTTTTTTTGCGACGTCGGTATGTAGTGATCCGCACCACGTGCATGGGCCAAGGCCGAGCTGTCGTGTAAAGTCTGTCATCGATGTGGAACCGGGTTAAGGGACCGGGATCCATGGGACTAGCGGTCGTCCGATAAGTCCTGTATCGTATCCCAATCGGGTTACGCAGTTCGATGTTGTTAAGTTGGAGCACCACACCGTGACCTCGAACGTTCCACCATCACATTTCCATGACTTCGACCGAGCCATACCTTCTCATTGAGCAGTGCGGATCCAAATATGGGAGACCAATATATGTCATCACCGAACATATCCCGTGAGTTTTGTGCAAGGCACCCTCCAATTACGCCGTTGACACACGTCCAGCGCCTCTCAAGGGTACCCTGCGAGCACGGTTGGTCGTTAAAATTGGAATGACGCGCACGCACCCCCCGACCTGACGATCTTCTCTCTTTTTTGTTTTTTTTTGGGATTTTCATTTCACCGAAAAGCGAGAGATACGGTGCATGGATCTCGGCAAGACCGCCTTGGGTAACTGGAAAGCCCAGCAGGGAGGGTGCACTCACATACAGGTAAGATCCCTCATACGCTCATACTCCCCTTCTGCACCCCTTTTTTTCTTTTTTCTCTTTTGCAGTTCTTCAACGAAATCAATGACCTCAAGTGAGTCTTGTTTTTTTTTCTTTAATTCTCTTTTCTCCAAACTTCGACATTGGTCCCATCCAACAAGAAACTAGATGTGCTGACTTTTGATTCTTCCCCCTCCTCCCCGTTCTTCCTACGCCAATTTGAGGAAAGGTGTACGAATTGCGGGATGGAATTCTCCAAACACTACCTCAGGCAAAACCTTCTCATGGAGGTGCGCGGTGTCCCCGCATGAAAACATGCCATGTCCCGGGACGCAACTTGAAGAGAGCGTCTTTCTTCCACGTGGCGGTTTAACCCATTCGTCAACTCGGTCACAGTAGTCATATATATATATCATCTTGTGTTGCTTTTGCTCCCAAAACCCCTCTTATTTACTGACCAATCGAGTAATATTATATCTCGAGTACAGCGTCAATCATTCGGGGTCAAAAGGAAATAAATAAAATACTATTGCTTTCCATGAATTAGAAGGACGAAAGGAATCTCTTCCCCTATTGGTTGGAGTCCAGAGTTTGACCCGGACATGCATAACACGCATCATTCATGTATCCACGCCCGCTCGATTGTCACCCCCCTGCACCATCCGAGTTTCGGAGAGATCCGCTTTCAGTGCCCGAGGTCCGCGTTGCCTTGGGTCGGCGTAAAAAAAGATGCTTCGTAGAAGTATGCAAGGTTTCGTTCGAAGGTGTACGAGTGCACACAAAATCGAAACGTCGCATATGACCCGACCGTTTCCGGTAGAATCAGATAAATTATCGCCCGTTGGAACGACATCGTGGTCAATTGGGAAGTGGCAGCCGTGTGCTCGGATTCCAGGGCTGGTCACACGAGCCTACTCATACAGTACATACATACATGCAACGTACGCTGTCTAGAAGTTGTGGCTTTCTCACAAATGGAAGTTCACGGGTGAGCGGTCTGATCATTCCTCCGACGTCGAAGGCTTGCTTTTCCGAATTTCATTGTTAATGTCTTCAGTGCAGTCCTTGAACTGTTCCCGCGGATCTAACGCACTGATCCGCTCCACCGTGACTCGATCAGATAAACTCGCCCTCCTCTCCCTTCGATGAAAGCCACCCTCTGTCGGTGATCCTGGCTGCGTAGGCATGGCGGTCGATTGCCCTTGAACCGCAACCACCTTGAGCTTCTGCAGGTCTGCGTAAGAGCCGTGTTGGCTTCGTGATCCCGCGCGATTAGGAGAGGCTTGCCCATCATCCAGACGCAAAATGCCGAGAACGTTGTCATAATCCCCTGCGTCCTCGTCATCTGAGACATCTGGCGAAGCGGCACGGCTGCCATCTCGACTTCGGGGTACCGAGCCTGCCCATGCACTTGTCCCGCGTCCGGCGCTACGGCTCCATCCGAACAAACGCTCGTCCAGCCAATTCTGTAGGACGTAAGAGACGAAGCCCCGTGACGCGAATTCGCCCAGAATACGTACCATGGGATGTGAAAGGAGATTCTCTTGGGCTTCTACTGCTGCAGCCCCACTGTTCTTTTGCCACAACCCCGGTTTTCCGCTCGACATGGGAACGCTGGAGGTAGGGAACAGAACTCGATTCTAAATCAACAGAATTGTCAGGAACGGACCTAGCACTCTTGGGAATCCACATGCCTTATCGAAGTCATTATACAGCTTAGGGCCAAATTCATTGATAACGTCCATCAGCTCGGTCGAAAGCGTTTGACGCATCACTTTCAATCGTTCGAGGTATTGTTGTTGACCGGGCATGAGAGACACGATGAGCGGCCTAAGGGATCTGAAGGATCATTCAGTTATAGAACTCCGAACAAGGGTCACATGCATTCACTTCAGAACGTCCATTCCCGCCTCACCAAATCTGAGTGCTGCATAGCCAATCGCTGGTAGCGCTGCGATGGTCAGCGGTGGTGTCAACAACCTCCATTCCCACGGAGCTTTCGCCTTGAAGACAAGTATGGTAGCCACAAGGGCATAGAAGCTGTATAGCACCGAAGCTACGCCGAGAGATATTAGTACTTTCCAACTCGCAATGACATCGCGACCATGTATCTTCACGACTGATGCTGCTAGGGCCTCTGCGACAGCGTAAAAAAATGCCAAGTATACTGGAGAAACCTGCGTACCCTTGGCTTTCTTCTTCGATAAGATGGAAGCCATCAGAAAGATAGGACCGTTCAGGATCACGCCCGGCAAGGCGAAAGTACTCCAGACGGTCAACAACCCAACGCGATAAAGCAATAAGCTCAGCGTCTGCCAGCTCGCCCTCTGGGCTCTGGGCACCTTTGGTAACACTTAATCCCCGACTGCCTGAATCCGAGGACGGGCACTCACCTGATGGTCTCGCAGACCCAAGTCCCGTAGAAGGCGATTGTACTTGAGGACGTCGCTCAACAGAGCTTGCAGCCGAGGTTCGTCCTTGAAAACGCTATAGCCATGTAGAAAACGCTTGTTCAGTTCGACCACCTGGCCCAGTGTCAAGCGTTGCCCGGGAGGTCGGTACAATCGTCTCGCCGCTTGAATAAGCTACATTTGGAGTTAAGAAGATTCACATGATATCTCCGGTGCCGCCCACCATGAGAGTATCATAATCAGGTGCCCGGATGGTGACAGTTTTGAGGGCCTCATATACCAAATCCAAGAACTCGGATACTGCCTCTCGCTTCTCCGAGCCCCCTTGTTTAAACTTTTCAACAAGTTCTTCAGGGACATCCAATGCAGGCCCAAACTCGATCACGGCACGAGAGCGGAAACGATGAGCGTGGAAATATGAGAGCCCGACGGGCACCAGTTTGACTTTAATGTTTGGGTTGTTCGCCATGGCTCCCAGAGCCATGATAGAAACGCCAGCCTTGAAGGGAAGAAGATCGGTGCGATCATGGCTACCGCCTTATGATCATGTCAGTACGCCGAGCTGCGAAGGGAACTGCTTGGAGACACGGACCTTCCGGGAAAATCCCAACGCATTCCCCCTCGGTAAGTCGCTGGTAGACATGACGAAATGTCTCTTGCTGATCGACGAACGGAAGACGTTTGTAATCCATTCCGTAAAAGCCGTGGGTCCTCAATTCGTCCGTCTTCTCTCGAATCCGACTTGTCAACTTTCCATTCTCACCTCCAAATTCGCGCTTTATTTTTAGTTTGGTGTCTGAGATGACCTGAGTAACTTCAGCCACAGGGGTGCCAACGGATTTTGACAGCATAATTTGCATTTTAGGTGTAAATTCCGACAGAAACTTTGTACCCTCCCCCAACACGGTACATGGATCGTCGGGGGAAAGACGAATTTTTCCCGTACCCAGAGTTGCATCGTCAGCAGCACGGACAACAGGAACTTCGAGACAGTGAAGTCATGGTGAACACGATATGGCCGAGAGTGGTAAAGAAACGTACTGGATGATATGAGTCTAGCAAAGAAGCCGATAGCTTTCCGCTTCATGCTCTTAGCTGCAATAAGGAAGCTCACGCGTCGCCGGGTCTCTCTGTATACCTCCATTGCAAGGAGGACGGGATCGAGGAACTAAGACGAAGAAAAGTGAGAGTCTGAGGTAGGGTGAACGGAACGCCATGCCTGGTTGTGGTGGGGTGCAGCTACAAATATGACCGGACCACTGCGAGGAATATTGACCGCGCCTCTTGGACGGATTTCCCGGAAGAATGTGTTGACGGCATTGGTCCAGACGAATAGGAAGACACTGTAAGACAAGCTGGAGGCATAAAGCTTCTCCAGCAAGGAGGACTCGCTCTGCATTGATGCACGGGCTGGAATAAGTGGCGATAGAGTCGAAGGGGTTCAACGTTAGCGTTGGGGACGGATTCATTAAATGGGGAAGCCCAGGGAAGCCCAGGGAGGGCTTAAGACAAGCGAGACCCACCGGATCGCCCGGTGGTGGGGTCTGGGCCATTTGGCAAGCACATGACGGTCGTGTCGTTGCTGACGTCGTCCTGCTCCCGCGCGCGCGCATACATGCAGCTCACACACCAGCGCTAATGTCACTTCCACACACTCGACGGCGACAGCAGCAGTATGGCCACTGCGACACATTCCAATTCTTCGGATAGGGTACTCGTACAGATCGCTTCTTATAATACGGCCCTCCAGGGTCTTCGCGGCGTACCTCAAGATCTCGTCGACTGGCTTTCTCCCACACTCAAAGTTTCAAAGTTCCTGGCTCGCCAGCCTCGCGCCCCTGACATTGTCGCGGTTGGATTCCAGGAGCTTCTCCCCCTCCATCAGGGCCGTATGTATTGCACAGACTTACTCCTGTTTGACTCATCCCGTCTCAGTGGACATGGCTAGTTGCTGGCCGCTCAAGCAGAGTCGTCCAAGACCGCAACGCCCTCATCCTATCCCAATTAGAGGCTCACGCACCGAACGGGGAGCGGTACAGTCTTGTGGCTCACGTTGTAAACGTTGGGGTTGCTTTACTTGTATATGCGCTTGACGATGGTATATCCCGTCACGTTTGTGATATCCAGACCCAATGGACTGGCTGTGGACCAGCTTATATGGGAAACAAGGGAGCAGTGGGTGTGCGCTTCAGAGTTCAGACCAAGGACGGTGGCCTAGGGGAGGTCTATACGTGAGTCCGCCAGGGCTGTCTCCAAGTATTTGGCACTAAAGCGCGCACAGCTTCGTCTGTGCTCACCTCACAGCCCATGATTACAATGTCGCACGCCGGATCGCGGATTACCATCACATCGTTGGCTCACTGCTCTTCCCTCCACTACCTGGCTCCTCCTCGGCTTCGTTTACTACTTTGTATTCTACGTCACACTTGTTCTTCCTGGGTGACCTGAACTTTCGGCTGACGATCCCACCAACAAGCCCCTATGCTGGTCCTGTCGACACCCACCGCGTCGAGGCTGCACTTGACACACAGGCTGGACGAGAAGAACTCAAGGAATTCGACCAGCTTCTGCAGGAGCGGAGAAAATCTACTGTCTTTCACATGTTCCGGGAAGGCGAATTCTGGGCATTCAAATGTAGCTACAAGTTCAAGATTGGAGAGGTAGACAAGTATAGGTCCGTGTAGTCCTGTCAACGCGCTAGCCACATCCTGATTCCTGATTCGTCGCGTTTCATTTCTTGACTGAATTTAGTGGGCAGAGAACGCCGTCTTGGACTGACAGGATTTTGTACGCAACTTATTCCGACTCACCCGATGTCACCGATGGCTCTGGTATCACAAACCTCTTATACACTTCTATCCCTTCATACACTACCTCGGACCATGTACGTCACAATCCACAATCTGCCACTCCCCAGAGAAAAAAAATTAATACCCCTCTAGAAACCGATAGTGGCACTTCTACTCCTTCCGTCTCCGATCGGTGCACCCCAGCTGGATAACAGTGTCCCCTTACTTTCCCTTCCTCATTATTTCACCCCGAAACCAGATCCTTCTGCTCGGATCAAGAAGTATACTGGGCGCATGCTCGATAGGATCATTGGTATCGTCTGGTGTGCGCTTGCGTTTATCGGGGCAGGCCACACGGCGGTTGGAATCTGCAATTTCGTCTTAGGTTTGGGCGCTTGGACATTGTGGAGATCGAAACCAGGGAATGGCTCTTTAAATGTGTAGGCCCCTCCAAATCTTGTGCTTTGTAACCTTTATTATGGCATTTGACCGAGCGAATGACGGACTTTTTATTATTTTGCTTGCTACCACTGTTCACAGTGGACTGAATATCAGGACGGCGTCATTGCAATTGCCCCGCGGAGATCATCATGATAATTCCGTGTTGTCTGCGCCGGTGGGGATCCTTGTCCAATGATAATAAGCCTTCGTTCTAGCCCCCTGCCCCGCATATTGTCCAGCATTGCCAAGTACTCCGACACCACCAATGGGGGCAGAAGGCTATCCGAATCCCACCGGGTTTAAACGGCATTGGCTGCTGGCACGCCCACGCACCCGTGAAAAAATACGAAAAGTCACCCAATCAATGGCCTATCGGATAAGGAGAATCACCGCACAACCCGTTCGCGAGCCCAATGCCCTTTTCTCGAACATTTATTAATGTTCATCAATCATCTATTGCCCAGTTTATGTGCCATGATCGTTGTCGTTAATAAACTTTTCTTCACCGACCCGTAGAATTGGCCATCTCTACTTCTTTCGGACCCCGTATTCCATTCCTGTAGCACTAAACGAAAATGCCTACCTCCTGGCCCTGTTCGAGTGAATAAAAGCCAAGACGAAAATATGTTTTTGGCGCTCGTCGGCTTCTTAAATAGCCTCGGGTTGTACGGCTAAGATCGAGATTAGATTACCGGTACCGCTCCTTATCGCTCGTGTCTTACCTCGCACCAGGAAATCATGGTTTGTCCTCCCCTAATTCCCGGTTGGCCAGATTTTGCCATTTCCTGACCTACCCTATCCTAGTCCCACACCGTAGACATCCCCCAAGAACTCAAGGACTCGATTCGCAAGTTCAGGTTCACTCGGCACAAAGGGAACGCCGCGCTCGTCGTCAAGATCAACAAGCAAAAGCTGATCATGGAGGAAGCCGACAGGCTCGACGACATTTCTCCAGAAGACCTGGCAGAGGGTACGGTGCATCGAGAGCGCGGCGTCGCACCTCGGATCCGATCCCCGCCTGATGTCTTTAATTTTTGGCAGAGCTCCCCGAGGCTTCGCCTCGATATGTCGTGCTTTCCTACAACCTCGTGCACAAGGATGGCCGAACCTCCTCCCCCCTCGTCCTCATCAACTGGGTTCCAGCCTGCGAGATCAGCCTCCTTACTCTGCACGCGACCGCTCTGCTGGATTTTCAGAATGCCGTACGCCCCAGTCGATGTACTGTATAGCGGCTTCAATTGATCGCTGACTCGGACGTCTCTACAGGTTGACATTTCCAAGGTCTTGGAAGTACGCGACGGTGTTGACGGCCTGACGAAGAGTGCTCTTGAGGCCAAGCTGTTAACGTGAAGAGCATGGTGAGGTTTCAACCGCTAAGGAGTCGCAGCTACGAGTGTGGATATGAGACCTGAAGGGCAGCGTGATGCGGTTCCAACCACAACTGGGCATCGATGTTACGAGTGTGTACTTAAGAAAGGAAGCGAGGGTGGTGTATATCAACTAGATGTGCAAAACGCAGACTCGGTCGTCGCAGTAAAGCAGTATAGCATCAATGGCACAAGCATATAACAATCGGCCGTGGCGTTGTGAACTTCGGGTCATGAGCATTCTCGTCTCTAAACTTGGTAGCTGTTTACAATCCCCGCGAGTACCCAACCGTGTCCGACGACGTAAATTATACTACAGATCCACAGGCGGAAGAAAATAGGTTCCCCCAGAAATTCCACTTGGTACGCCTGGCTAAGCCACAATGCCTGTGTCCCAATCCAGCACAGGAGATATTTGACAAACGAGGGCCATGACAAAGATAGACTCGGGATAATCAGAGGTAAGAACAACATATACCAGAGAAAATACTGAGTTCGGAAGGTCGACGTCATACTCGTCAATCCACGTAACGAAGAGGTAAAGTGTTGCACGTACTTGTGAGGTGCAAACTTTGTTAAAGATAACAAAAATTGCCGTCTGGATGAACCACCCCATGATCATGTCCCGTCTTGTACGGATGAAGAAAAGGCCCGAACCCAAGGATAGAGATAGCTGGGTGAGAAAGCTTGTCAAAGGGGACCGAATAACATCTCTCCACAGCGACGACCTTGCAGCGGCGGCAGTTGAAATGCCTGGGTATGTGAGATAAATTTGATAGAAGTACGGAGAAAAGTTATGTCGGTGATCCAAACGGTGGAGATGGTAGAGATACGTCTCATGAACAAATGGGTATCCCCAACTGGCCAAAGAGGCACAAGAAAAAAAAAGGCACTATTAGCGGCAGAGGTGGCGAAATTCCGAGGGCCAGAAATATTTTACTCACACGGAATACATGAGAGTGCCAAATCCAAAGAACGTTCCGGCACTGATCAACGCGAATCTAACCGTCTTCGTATTCACATGGACATCGATGTATTGTGCCATTGCGACGAACGCGCCTCGCGCCCGAGTCTGCTTCTTGCCACGGTGTTGATGTTCCATGGCAATGACGCCGACGCACGAGGCCCCATAGATAACAGGATATATCTTCCAATGCGTGCAAAGTCCGAGAAAGACGGCGGTGGAATCCCACCGTCCACGCAAGGCGCAGAAAAGGGTGAGAAGGACCAAGAGAGTGAGCACGGACTCCGAAGACCCTCTGGTGGAGATACCGATCACAATGGGGTTCAGAAGGTGGAGGGCAACCAGGAGGGTCGCACGCCGTGCGTCGTCCTCCGATAGGGGTGCAGGTGCTGCGTTTTTGCTGTCGTCGTCTGGATTCGGGTATTCGTGGTGGGAGGACCCTACATCGTGCTCGGATGTGAAACGAGAAGGGGGCGTGTGACTCGAATTGGTGCGGGGGTGAGCATGTGGCAGGATCGTAGAGACGAGCAACTTGTGTATCAGGATCCCTGCGAGAATATCACACCCCGAAAAAAGGTATTTCCCAAAAGACTTGTGCAGCCACTTGTTGGGTGCAAGGAGAATTGCCAACAAAGGTGTGTAACGATAGGTCTCACGACGATAGGGGCTGATCGATGGCCGTTGCAGCGTCGGGCGTCAGCGGGGGTTGGTTGGTTAGGACGTAACAGGTACGACTACTCACTCCCCGATATTGAGCCATCTTCCCAGCGGACCCTGGGCATGGTTGAGAGGCCCGGGCGTCAGGGTGAAGGAAGTCGCGTCGGTGAAGACCAAGTAATCGACATCCGTATACTTTACAAGTGAATGGGTGTCATGCCACTCACTGTAGATGATAAGAGCAATGCGGATGACGCTCGAGAAGACGAGAAGTGCTCTGATTGAGGTGATGACGTGCACGACGAGGTCTAACTTCATAACATGTCCAGAGACCACGGACAGAGCGCGTCACTGCACGAGCAGACGCGCCTGTGGCAGTGAGCGTGACGTGGCAAAACGTAATTATTCACACTCAAAGAAACAGAGATAACAAGTGTTTTGTAAAGAAAGTGGCCATGAGACACCATCGAGCACAAAAGAAAAGTTCTAAAAAACATGAATACTACGCCAGATAACGACGGAGAATAAGGCAATATTAGATCTGTGGAGCATGCGCTGGTCAGTGTCATGCGCACAGGGCCAAGGTATTAACGTACGTATTGAGAGATCCAGCGGAACCCTGTTAATGAGGTTCACTCGGGTCAACAACTATCGGTAGAGAAAGGATGGAAGAACTGACCCTCGCCATAGCCTTGTCGCAGAACAACCGAACACATAAAAATCTCAATGGGGCGTATGTCGCTCAGCGGTACCTTGCCCTAAGGACCACAGGTCAACCCTGTACGAAGGTCCCAGAGCAAACGCGCACACACCTTGCCGGTGGTCTGGTATAGGCCCAGATGATGCCTGAGCTCTTCCTCGCTCACGGCGCCCGGTGCATCGATCTTGTTACCTAGTATGAGGAACGGCACCTTTGAGAGCTGCTCGATTGAAAGGAGGGCATCCAGCTCGGCCTTTGACTCTGGGAAGCGCTCAAAGTCGGCGCTATCGACGAGGAAGACAATGCCGTCGACTTCCGGGAAGTAGTCACGCCAGAGACGACGTGCTGTAAGAGACGGACTCAGATGGGGAAACTGTTGTGGTAAGCGCGTGCACACGCTGCACACGCACCTTGCTGATGACCGCCCAAATCATACGTGGTGAACTTTACGTTGCCGATTGCGAGCTCCTCTGAGGCTGAAAAGGGAGAAGTTGAGGATGTCATGCCAGATAAAGCGGGCGTGAATGAACTGACTTGGGTGAAGAGTCGGCTGGAGGGTAGCCAATCTATCATTCTTGAGCATGTGCAGAAGCGTCTGCACGACCTCGTTTTCAGAACGGAGCAGATAACGTGAAAGAGAGGCCTACCGTCTTCCCGGCATTGTCCAAACCCAGGAAAAGGATTTTGGCGTTCTTATGCAATAGGCCTGCACAGGGGGTGTGAGCTCGAAAGCGGAGTTTTGGGGAGAAGGCAGCTCACCCAATTGGGCGAGGACGTCCCAGAACCAGTTGACGATGAACATTATGCGAGAAAACCCGAGGAAGAAGGATGAGAAAGGGCTGACGCACTCGGCGTTGCGTTCGGTTCGGGTTAAAGGTCGTCTCGGTGTGGGACTTTTCTGTGACGGACCTCGTCACATGCATCATCGCACTGTCCGTGGCAGATGACGTGGAGCTCTCTCTATCATATTTCATTCATCGAGAACCGTAATGTACTTGTGCTGTAGGGCGTCGATACGAATAGAGAGTAAATTGTAGGAAAGGTCTGACACACGCCCCGCCAAGTAGAGAAAACGGAGCATGTTCTTATACCTGGCCGACTTGGCTCTGCGCTGAACTGGAATCACCACGTTCTTCGTGGGGTAACAACTGCAGAACGGGTACTGTCTACAAAGTCGCGCTTGAGAGAAGACGATTAATCGTCAGTCTGGCGTTTTGGTCATCGTTATTTGCCATTGTTGTGTCCTCCCTCCCGCCCGCCTATTTGGGCTTATACTGAACAACCGGTAGCCCACTCTGCTGGCTGCGGTTGATGTCTTGTTCTGAACAATCATGGCGTTTGGCCTTCCCCTGGAACTGCTTCTGGCGATCAGTCTTGTAACGGCAGCGGCCGCGAAACCACATTCTGTTCCAGTCGTGATCAAACCAGCCCATCATTATAATCATGGCCCAAGCACCCAATATACCCAACCCTTGTTTCGCCCGTTCACGTCACCGCCGGACACGCCGGTGCCTTCATGGACCCTGAAGGCAGTCCCGACCACGATTTATCGACCTAGATCTGTACAGAATTCACAACACACAGCGTGGGATCCCACTGAGGTGCTTGGACCGGACATTGAGGATAGGCACACGCTTTCCCAGCTTGCGCGCATAAGCGGCAATGCTTATGCTCTTCCAGGCCAGAAGAATTGGTACGATATTGACTCCGCTTGGAACGTCGTAAGTCGTCGTTGCCTAGACCGCCTACAACTTAATCACGCAGGTCGAAGAGCTTCCCTTTAGGCTGGGAAGATCGTACCATAGGTTTTCGTGGACATGTCTTCTTGTCTTCCGACAACAACACTGCGATTCTTTCAATAAAGGGCACCACGCTTCAAGGGCCGACGTCAAAGAAGGACAAGTACAATGACAACCTTCTCTTCTCATGTTGTTGCGCCCGCGTCGACCTTTCATGGGTCTTCTCGACCGTGTGCGATTGCTTCTCCGGACATTGGACCTGCGACAACAAGTGTTTGACCAAATCGCTCATCGAGGACAGTCTATTTTATTCTGTTGGAATGGTGTGTGTGTGTCGAGATCCCGTCCAAACCGTTTCCCCGACTCACACATCTTTCAAGAATTTGATCAAGAACCTCACGCTCATGTACCCGGATGCCAATGTGTGGTTGGTGGGCCACTCGCTTGGCGGTGCGCTCGCATCCTTGTTGGGCACGACATTCGGTTTTCCCGTCGTCGCCTTTGAGTCCCCGGGCGAGCGCCTTGCCGCGCAGCGCCTACTCCTCCCAATGCCCCCCGTGTCGGACGCGTCGGGTTTTCCCATGGCTCCGGTTACGCATGTATACCACAATGCAGACCCGATACCTCAAGGTGTTTGTACCGGCATTCGTTCTCCCTGTGCATCGGCGGGCTATGCTTTGGAAACGCGATGCCATTTGGGCAAAAGCATCATCTACGACACAGTGGGCAAGCTGGGCTGGCATGTCTCGGTGCAGAGACATCCAATTAAGAAGCTTATCTTGCATGTCCTAGAAATAGATCAAGAGTGGGAAGATGGTAGAGACGTTCCGTTGGCAGTCGAAGAAAGTGATTGCATAGTGAGCCCATCTGGTACCGTCATTTAACCTCCGCCGACTGACTGTGTATCACGTCTAGGACTGTCATAGATGGGAGTTTGGCGATTTCAAGAACATGACCCAGTAATCAGTGCCTTCGGCATTCTGATTTCCATACCTGTGAGGATATATACAATGTAACATCCCATCAATGAGATTATTTCTACGGAATTCAACGCATGTATTCGGCTCCCCCAATCCAATGCCCCTGGACGTAAACTCTCTTTATATTCCGGTCATCGCCCGTGAAGAGAAACCGTTCCAACCACACCTCCAGCTCCTTGCGCTTGTCAAGCTTCACATGGAGCTCTTCGTCAAGATCAGCACCCCACAATCCGGGATTACCCGCATCACCACGAGCACTGACCAGCAGAGCGTCGAATGCCTTTCCTGGAGCGAACGACCCTATGCGATCTTCCAAACCGCAAACTTGCGCACCGCCAAGCGTCGCGAGATGCAGTAGTGTTGCAAGCGGAAGCTGACAATCCGCATATGTCGATGTGGCCGAGGATGGGGCGGTGGCCTGCGTTGATCGGATTTTCGATGCAATGGAGGCGTGCTGTATCGCGGCGAGAATAGAAGGTGAGAACCCGCCTGAGACATCGGTGCCAAGGGAAACCTTTGTTGGTCCGAGGGATTTCAATGACGTACAAACGGACAGAACAAAATGACAACCTTGATTCTACGGTCAATGAGCTTGCCGACTGGGCACACCCCGCTGCGCAAGTTGAAATTGCTGGTTGGGCAATGGCTCACTCCGACATTCCTCTCCTCCAGCAAGTCGATTTCGTCTTCTTCTAGGTGGATCGCATGTGCGAGTATCGTGCGCGGCCCGAGGAGCCCGTGCTTGTCGTACACGTCTGCGTAGGAAGTAGCCTCGGGGAAGAGTTCGAGTGTGTATCGTACTTCGTTCCGATTCTCGGATATATGCGTCTGGATCAGGAGCGACGGGTCGGCACGTGCCATGTCTCCTAGTGCGGACAGAAGTTGACCAGAACACGAGATCGCAAAGCGGGGTGTTAGCACGGGTTCTACGAGCCGCGGCTGAGGAAGGGCGCGAATGTGAGAGATGAGGGCATGAGTTGCGTCGATCGAGTCAGAAACCGACAGTTCCACGTAGTAACTCGGCGAATTGCGATCCATATTACATTTCTAAAAGATCCATGGAAAGTTGCTTAGCGAGACCTCCGACGTGTGAGGTTCGCCACAAGTATCACGCACCCCAACAAAAGCGCGCTGGCCTAGGTGAGACGATAAGCTCACAGAGGCGAAGAAACCAGAGTTAAAGCTATTTTACCGTAACCGTTGACGACCTCCGCAAGTATCTTGGTGGCTTCAAGATGTAACGTCCCGTAGTAACAGCAGGTAGTTGTCTATGGCATCCATCCAAATCAGAAACTTGGAAACTTGGGAAGGGTGAAGAACATTGGAGCACCCCGGAATTGATGATTCGCTTGACTATCACATCATAAGCTCGACGAGCAAAATCCACATCGTCGAATCGAGCCTCCATGGGGAACGTAACTTCGTATAGCCAGTCAAGCAGTTCATACTGCTGGCCGCTGGCGGTAAGCAGGCGCGTGAGCATCGTACGTTACGATGCGGAGCACACGCACCTGCCGATATTGGGAACCTGGGGTGCGTGCTATTGATAGACAAACGTCATTGGTGAACAAAGTGCACGGGCGCACGTTGTGCGAGAGCGTGCGCTGCGCACCGTGTGGGTATCCACGAAGCCAGGAAGAAGAAATTCTCCACGTCTGAGGACGACGAGGGGTATATCGGCCGATCCGTGCTGAGCAAGGACGCCCAAAAGAGCAGACTCGTGGACGTCTTCTACGATCCAGTCAATGTCGCCGGTTGGACCGAGGGCGAGCAAACACCTCGGCAGAGCCTGGAAAGAGGAATGCGATATTGGATTGACGACGGGGCCGTAGAAGATGGTCCTCGATCCTGGAAGTGACATATTTGCGTAATCCGTGAAAGCGGATGACGATAGAAATACGGGAAGGTTGCGGAAAGCGGAAACCCTGCGAGTGGGTGCGACGATGCCGAGCAGCAGAATAATAATTGATTATTTCAGCCCATTATTGATTGCGCTACCGTAATGTGTCCATTAAGCTGTTTCTGGGCCCATTTCTGGATCAATGTACGAAATAATGAGGTGGATAATGTGATCATTAAGGGTCGACTTTGAAACCCCCCGATTGATTAGAGATGGCATTTCCATTTCGTGGTCGAGTGACGGCGAAGGCCAGATCATCGTCGGAATCTACTGCACCCATCCGGCACGTAGCTTATACGTCCTGTGGTGTCCCCATTTGTGTATCATTCGGCGTGATGGCGGACTCTACATCACCAATCCACTCACGGCAGCGCCCACCTCACTTTGGCGCTTCCTTACGCACGAAGCCAAGCATAGGACTGGCGTACTGTACGTAGCCTGAGGGACTCGGCAGTTTTACGTGCGGTAAAGCGAGGCCGCGGATAGCAACAAGTCATGGAAAGAGTCAACGATTCTCATTTTCTCGAGCTGGCACCGAGAGGAAGTCAGACGCGCGTTACGGTGGCGTCGCGAGGTACGTCGTCATTTCAATGGCCATGGAAGCTCGGTACGCGGACAAGCATGTTTCCAAACGCATGGACGATAGAGATGTAATCGTTATACAATACATATACTGGTTGCGGGCGCGCACTCTGGTTGATGCGCGGTGGTGTGCAGGACGAGTGACCGGTGCCTAGGCCTGTCAAAACGTCCTATAAATTCCCAAATCATAAGCGACTGACATGATCCACTGACGCCCCCCTCGACCTCTCTCTCACCCCTCCTCTCTTTCTCTCTCTTTCTTCTCTCCAAATGCCTCCTCTTCGCCGCGCCTTCTCCTCTCCTTCCGTGAGGGTATCGCCCTACTCTCACCCCGCTACCTTCCCCAGCTCGCGCTCCCATCGCCCGCCGCAAAACCACCCCCACGGCGGCGGCCATCGCCGGTCCTCGGGCTCTGACGTGTCCTCCCGCAAGGTCCTAGCGGACCTTGACTGGTGGCGCGTCGCCGATGGCCAGCGCGAGCGAGGCGGCGACGAGGACGAGGACGAGGAGCATGAGGAGATGGAGAGGGGCGTTGGCGAGGAGGAGAACTCAGCGTCCGCTGAGCACGCGGATCCTGAGGCACCCTCCCGCAACGTGATCCCGCCACTCCACGCCACAGATCGCGGCGGCGAGAGCGCCGGCGTCGGGATCGAGCGTCCCTCGACCCCAGTCGCGTCGGAGAGAAGTCATCCATTCGGCGTCCACACCCTTGGATACTCGCCTCAGGTAAATGCACAGTGAAAAACTGTCCAATCCCGTTCGTAAAGACCCGTTGCTCACCCGAGATCGCTTTCCTCCCATGCGCCGAAAAAAAACTCGACTATTTCAAAATAGGCGACTGACTTGTTTGGGCAACTGGCGTCCCTTGCGGCGGGGCCTCGCACGCCCACGCGGCGCACCGCGTCAGAGTCCTCCGTGTCGTCCCTCGAATCCTCCCCAGAGGTGCTGCGCACTCCCATCGAGAGCCTGTCATTCGCTGGCATGGGATTCGCGGACGCCGGACTAGACATCCCGCTGTTCCACATGCGCCTTGCCTCTCTAAGCGCGCTACCGCTATCTCCCAAACACGTCTTCGCCAAACAGCAAGGTGGCCTAGGTGACGACGATGACATCCTCGCAGATCCTTTGATGTGTCACGATGACCTCTTTGCTTGAACGACCTCCGCTACCCCCCTCCCCCCTTTTTTTTCTTTCACGTTCTGAGATACCTCTGTCATGTCGCTCTCGAATGTCTTGTTTTTCTTCCCTTTTATTTGCGCATCCCCTAACCCTCTACCTCCCAAAAAACATCAAAGTCGCACTACGAGCCAGCGTCCTCGGGCGACTCGGTCTCACACACGATTTACGAAGTCTACGACGAGTGTGGTCTTCTTGCGATAAGGCGGCAAAAGGTCGCCGTTCTTCCCCCCCATTCACATTTCCCATTCATCTAAGCACACCATCTACCGCTTTTTGCTTACATCCTCGAGGTTTCGGTTGGTTTGCTGATGACTCTCATGCCCTACATTTTTTACGATTTGTACTCCTCCTGTTCTCTGACGGACGACTGTTGCGTCCGATACCCTGCTTTCCTTCCATGCATCATTGTCTCATCTTTCTCTTGTTTTGCATCCTATCGTCTCGTTGACGACTGCAGTTTCCTCCTTGTTTTTCACATGCTTCTCGTTGACGTCTACGCAGCATCCGTTGTACGTATTAGACGCACATCCACTCCCTCATCACATACCTTGTTGTTCATCGCATTTTCCTAATATCGCTTGGTGCTTGCTATGTTGTTGTGACATCCATCCCTGGTAGCATCATACTATTGCGCAGGGACATACAAGACATCGTAGTCATACTAGTTCACCCAAATTTATGTCTCTGTAACCCGCTGGCTTTTAGAACACGTGTTTTTTTTTGTTCGAGGGACCTTATTCTCGCAACGGCTCATGAAAGAGGAAGATAATAAAAAAAACAGCTGTACATCACTAGTCACTGGCCAATACTAGGTCTCAAGGAGAAATATAGTATATCAGACAGAAGGCCCACGCGAATCCCCTCGACGACATTCAAGGACAATCCAACAGCGCTTGGGCTCAAGCTTCTTTTTTTTCAACGCAACACCCCCGCAATAACCGTCGGTCCTGATACCTTGCTCCACCGTGATGGTGCCAGAGGCCCATAGCGTAGTGGTAGAGGAGCATCTCTGGATAGAGGTCGAGACTGAAGATTGGGTGCAGGATAAGACGGAGGCGCATTGCTCCTTTGCGATGGAGGTGGTGGTTGCTGTTGTACGGGCTGGCCATGTCGCGCTTTCCATGCGTTTTTTATTGTGGCGGATCGAGTAAGAAGCTAATGTGATTTTTGCAAATCAGGTTTATCGCGCCGACATAGCGACACCAAGAGCAGTAGCACCCACCGCATCCTTCTCAACGCCATCGGCGATGCTTTGGATGACGTTCTCTACCACGGAACGATGATTGCCTTGTGGCTTGTCGTCACGAAAGCGCATCATGCGCCAATGTTCACCCACGGGGTCCCAGCACACTTCGACGATGCGGTCATCGACTTGTTCCCCGTTGGCCTTCAAACTGGGAATGGGACACGGTCATTCATCACGTCTCGGAAAAGCGAAACATTTGTTCGCGGCTCGCGACATACCTCTCCCACTCGTCGTCACTTACACGCATTGTGTCCCAGGGTTCATAACTAGCGCTCGCACCCTCGCCTCCACACCAGACGTGAAGAGTAAAAAGGGGCTTGGCGTGGAAGTCCGGCTGGGGTGGTGAACCAGGGAGAGGTGGGAAGCGCAAGATGAGCTTGAAGTCGACCGAATTCTCGGACGGGGGCTTCCATTTGAGGCTATTGACAAGGATGTCAAGCGTGAGCGGAGATTCACGAGGTGAACAGAGAAGACGGACATATTCCGATCTGTCCCGGGAATGTAAGGTGTCGAAACCGAGGTGTAAATCAGTCCGTCGTTGTCGTGTTGTAGGTTGGCTATGTCGAGAAAGACTTTGTCGATCGAATACGAAAAGTTGACCTCCTTGACCTGAACCCTGGAAGTGAATTAGGAAAGAGCGTAAAACAGCAACTATCGAATCAAACCCACTCGAATGGTTGACTCTCTGCCATGCGGGGATGGTCACGGAGCATTTTCGCGTATGGCTTGAAAAATACCTCCTTCAATTTCTGGAGGTAATAGTCGTCAAAGATATTGAAGGCAAAGGTCCAAGAAAACCTTACCCAATATCTTTTGTCGAGCGTTTTGGACATAACGTTCTGATTATCTGCGACGAGACAATCAAAACAAAGCAGACGGGGTGTTTCCTACAGAGATGAAATGGGGACGTTCATCCAACAGCCCTGAGACCAAGACATACGCGATTTGTCCGAGGGTCGACGTCGATGACCAGCTCCGCATCAACGATAGTACTCCGCAGGGGACGCTCTGGGTGTTCATGATGGGGGAAGAAGAGGCCGGATATTTCCCTGTAAGTGTTGTGACGGTCGACCTAGAACAAGGTGAGAAGCAAGGAAGGACCACGAGGACGTCATGGACATACAATGCAAACAAACTGGTCGCTCGTTTCTAGGTTGGTGAGGATGACAAGCAGCACCCTGATACCATCCGACTTTTCGCACACCCAGTAGCTATTCGAACAATCAGCCCGTCCGCGAAACCGCGAAAGGCGGGGTCTCTGCACTCACTCCTCATTCTCCAGCTTTTCGAGGTCTTTAGTGCCGAAACTAACGGGTTGGCTTCCTGGAAAACTGCCAGGGTGGGGTTTAATTGGATGGTGTCCTTAAAGGTGGAGGGGACGGAGAGGAAGTGTTTACCGGTCATGGTTAAGGCCGCACAGACTTGCGACGTGGTTTCGGAACCAGTGATCCTGATCCGAATTCTTCGGGATGGGATTTCCTGGGAGATCAGGGATGCGGGACATGCAGAGACATAAGTTAATGTGGATGCCGTCCGTCGCTCTCCATCATTCGTACATGACACCCAGGCACGTGGCACAGCGGTGGCACAGCGCTTCGCAGGGCTTTGGGCCATCGGTCAACATTCGACGCATACATGTACAGCTATTATTTCACCGGTTGCATGTCAAATGGCGTGGACATCGTAGATACCGGCGTAAAGAAAACAGTAAAGAAAATCTCAATGTGGGCCGATCCCACTCAGCATGTCGTCGGTCGTCGTGCAACTCCATCTAGCGATCCTCCGCCCATTCCTAGTGTGAAAAACAGGTCGTCAGTAGCTTGATACGAAACAGACAGCGAGGAGGATAGGGGGCTCACGTTTTCCTTCTTGATCTGAGCCTATGATGGATGATAAGTGTCAATCAGTCGTCATTACTACACCAGATGAAAGGGTTCAATACCTCTTCCTCGGGGGTAAAGTCATTGACAATGTTGAAGAGTTTCCTGATCTCCTCGGGTGTCTTGCCTTTGATCATGTTGGCGACCGTCTTGCAGCCCACGTCGCTGTCGAAGATGTCAGATATGTCAGGGGCTAGCCACTTGGAGGCACTGACAGGAGAGGCTTGATATCGAGATAGTTGGCTGCCAGGATAATCTCGAAAAGCATCTCCTGGTCGACCGCGATAAACTTCTGATCCCACTCGCTGATATCGGTGGTGCGCTTGCGAGTTTCATCTTGTGACTCAGCGTCAGTGGTCGGAAGACGCTCTCCTCGATGATGTTCGCAGTATTCGAGGACCTGAGTAAGGGTGAGGAAGGGACGAGACTCTCGCAATAAGCGTCCGTGCCTTTTTCAGAACGCTCGACGAGACGTTGGGCAGTGGTATCGGCTGGTCACTCTCTCCAACGTCTGAAAAAAGTCGCGTGTCAGGGCGTCTGACAGGCGGGATAATAGGATTGGGTTTTACCCTCGAGCATGTTTTTGATAAGCACGGAGCGTTCTGCGACGTCCTTTTCGACGACGAACTGTTCGTTATCAGAGGTGACGAGAAGAACCATGGTTGGATTGAGTGGAGATGGTGATAAAGGTAAGACGGACGAAGCGACTGAGCGTTCCCCTAAGTGTTCGCTAAAGTAACACGCTCACGCCAGCCACAAGGTCCGTTCTTGCCACGCCCACCATGTCTTTCTTTTCCTTTTTGTATCCGTCCCATCTCACATATTCCTATTCTCCATTTTCTATACTCGGTTAGTCTCTGCACTTTGTTCCTACCACCTGACCGACAGATCTCCTTTCACAGGTTCTGTCCGTACCGCTACTAAGCGTGCTGGCGGCTCTGTGCGAAATCATGGTGGCTCACCAGGAAAGCGTCTCGGCGTTAAAAAGTTCTCAGGTGTGTAGCTTTCTTCAAGTCCTACACAAGATGCCTGAGCGCCCTGCCTCACGATAGACCAATACGTGATCCCTGGTAATATCATCGTGCGCCAACGTGGGACGCTGTTTCACCCCGGTCAGCATGTACGCCCTTTATCACCCTTCATTTAATGTCGTTGATTTCAAACGCGTCCCCTGCTGGCGCTAGGTGAAAATGGGTCGTGATCATACATTGTATGCCACTGTACCCGGGTTTGTCCGTTTCTACAAGGAGAAGTGGATGCGAGGAGAACGCAAGTTCGTTGGTATTGTCCTCGATCGAGGTGAAAAGCTCCCCCGCGATGAAAAGGCGCTAGGCCGCAGTCGTTTCTTCGGGCTTGTGAACTTGAACTCTTCCCTGACGGACACATCGCCATCTACATCCCACGCATGAATAGACGTTAGCATCTTAGCACTCCAGTAGTGCTCCCATCTTAAATATATTTTAGAGCGCCACTATTCCCACTTGCGCATAGTTCTCAGTGAACACTGGGGCTTGTTGTTGCCAGTGGTAACATGAGTGTAACATGGCGTTGTCCCCATATTTCCCATGAGAAGGTTCCCACAGTCGTGCTATTTATGTCCCAGTCCCATACCATGTTACCATGTCATCACCATCACCTCCAATGTCCTCTGGCTTCAAGTTGACTATAGCGGCAGAGCTTCCGCTCGAAGGTCTGTTTAAGCTCTGTCTACGCATGATACGAACCATGACGTCTCATTGATAACGTAGCGCTGCCGTCGGATGAGCAAGTCGTCGCGGCGGGCCGCGAGATTCTTGAGGCAACCAATGGTTGGAAGAAAGGCAAGAGGTATCAGAAGAACACTGTCCAAACGTACTCTAGACCAAAGGGTCCTGGTGACGGCGCGTCTTGGTACTGCAGGGTCAGTGAGCATGCCCCCGCTGAGGCCACATTCGACGAATTTTGGAGCAAAATAGGAAGCAACCACTCCGAGAACGAGAAAGAGTGTGTCTACTTCTCCTTGAGCGACGGTGGTCGATGACGAGCGAGGAGCAGGTACATTGACGTCGTAAAGAAAGCCACCTTGGTCAAGAAGATTTCCACCTCGCAAGAGATTTGGACGATGTACTATGAATTCCCATCCATCGGTATCTCTCCGCGGGTCTTCACCGTTTTACAAGTTACGCACTATGACGAGGCGAGCAGTCCTCGGACAGGGTCCGTCTAGATCACCGCGTCTCCCCTTCCGAGCCGTTCTCATGCCCCCCATTCCAACAGTCTATTCATCTCCATCCCCGTAGACCTGTCTAGCGATCCCGAACTTGCCAAGCTCGAAGAGAAGGGTGTCAAAGGTCGTTATGTCAGCATTGAAAGTATCAAGGAGCTCCCCAGTGGGGACACCGAATGGCGTATGGCTACGTCTAGCAGCCCAGGTGGCCGCATACCCACCTTTATCGTCGAGAACACGATGGCGAGCAATATCTCCGCGGTGAGCACGTTAAGATGATCACACGGGGCACTGATAGATATGATGATAGGACGTCCCACATTTCCTGCGATGGTTTAAGACCACCAGACATGGGTCTGAGAGCGAAGAACGGCTTACTGCCGTTCCTGCGGAGGCATCTGCCCCATAGCCGACGTCATGAGGGACATCCGAACTTGTGGAGCCGGAAGGACATTGATCCGTATTGAGAAGACATGGTTATTGCTTATACTACGATACACTTCGCTGTACAATGAGGCCGCGGTCTACGCAAGTTCCAGGTAGCGCTCCACTGATTGCGAATCAGTCGCCTCACGCATGAGGTCGATGACCTCAAACTCACCTTCCCAATTTGTAACGGCTTCGTTCCAAAGCTTGATTTCATGCTCTCTCGTACCACCGAAATGATCCACAAATTCATTACCAAAGACCTCGCGTGCAATGCTATCTGGTCGGAGCATCCTCTCTGTCGCTGCCTCCAACGATTGCGGTAGCATGGGGATCTTACGGCCATCATATTGATTGAAAACACTAACTTCGGGTGGGGGTACACGCACCTTTCCAGCCTTCTTGTCCTCAAGGCTGAAATGTGAAATCGGCGGGACCGGCAAAGTCAATTTCTTGTCTATGCCTCTAATACCGAGCCCAAAGATCGCGCTCAACGCGAAAAACGGGTTAACGTCCGCGCCAGTGACGCGGATCTCGAAGCGCGTCGCTGCCGGTGGTACAGATGGGGGAGAGATTACCCTCACCGAGGCAACGCGTGAATCGTAGCCATACGTCACGGCATTCGGAGCCCAGAAAGCCTCTCCACCAACGAGCCGTTTGTAACCATTGATAGTAGGTACAAGCTGACAGGCCCACGGGTCACTAGGAGAATGCCCCTAGTAAGATATTACTTACGGTAGGCATAACTGGGAGTGCCTTAGCACCGGTTTGTCTCATAAGACTCATAAGATGTGTGGACTTACCATCCGTCAATCCATGCAACACCCCAGCAAGGAAATACTCGGCTGCCTGACTGATGAACTTGAGTTCGTCGTAAGCAGCCCCTTCGCGTCCTCCCCGTAGCTCTTCAGGTTTGACGGCGAAGACATTGCTACCGTTCCTGTCCCGGAGAGATACGTGGATGTGACTTTGAACGCAGATTCTCCGTCAGCTAACGGCAGTTGAGGACATCACGCAATTTGGCACAAACCCACTACACCCAGGCAGCTGACCAAATGGTCATAATCACATAAGAAATGATAATGATAATGACTGCCGGGAAGGACAGGCTCACATTACCCCAAGGCTTTGCCATGAAGCTTGGTGTGATACCGTATTTCATCCCTATGCTCTTGACGAGATATTTGAATAGCAGGGCATTGTCAGCCATGCGAAGAGCTGTCGTGTAAGCAAGTGCCGTCTCGAAAACTCCTGGGCCGGTCTCCGTATCTATCCAAGATATCACCGCATGGAAGGAAGCGCTACCGACAAAGCACTTACGGTGAGCTTCGATAGCAACTTGGAACTTATCCGCTTCGTCGAATATCTCATGAAAGTAATCATTGTTCAGCTGTGTTCGGAGTAGTGAATAGCCATGCACTATCAAAGCGAACTTCGGTCAAAACCAGCGTTATTGTTGGGCCATGTGTCCTCGTACGTACTTCCGGGTGTAAGAGGCTGTAAAGCGCTGAATCGTTTCTCGGCGAGACTATGAGCGGTCTCTACGAATGTTGATCAGCTGCTACCTTACATCGGCTCTACTCTGGTCACCTTTGAATTGAAAATACTGTATCGATAGTTAATCGTCTACTGTGCAAGTTTCAAACTGTAAGTGCACATACCTCGAACTCCACACCAGCAAGACATTGCCAGTGACTTTGTTCTGCCTTCTCTTCGATCTTCTTCAGCACGCCGCGTGGGCAGACACTGATGGGTTCCCTCTTTTCTGGATCCAAGAACGACACCAAAAAGAAGGGAACGTTTTTCTCCCAGGGGATATAGCGGAGTGTGGATAGATCAATACTCGCGATGAGGTCGCGATAGCCATTGGCGGAATTCGAGATGAGGAGCTCTCTCGAATATACGGTATCGTGCAAATCCCAACCACTGGTGCTCCTCGTCATTACTGCCTCGGTGGTGTGAGAGACAACGTACAAAATAACGCTGCAGAACCCAAAGCCGTCAGAAGAAACTGCGCTCAGAAACTTCTCCGTTGACTTCGTGGACTAGAGCATTGGCCGTGGAAGCTGGACAGAGGGAATGTGGGCAGACGCACCATAAATTTTCCGCGCAAAACCCCATCAACTACTCACAATCAGAAGTTGGGTTAGAAGACGTGTCTGGCGTGACCCACCATCGAAACCTGCATGGGTGGATCAGTTGAGCTTTTTGGGGTAGTACCGTCTAATTACACCACCTGCAACTTTGACCTTATTGTACCTTCCTATGCAAGATTTCAGTTCGTTTAATGAAGTCGGAGCACCTTTGGTGGGT
>Ga0137397_10000107_pt1 | contig 54296 bp, 46 predicted proteins | sample czorhiz116metaG_FD_106658 | JGI IMG/M metagenome (GOLD analysis project Ga0137397, IMG submission 106658) | Vadose zone soil microbial communities from Angelo Coast Range Reserve, California, USA - czorhiz1.16 metaG | ecosystem: Environmental > Terrestrial > Soil > Vadose zone | place: USA... | reverse complement strand
GGGCTGAACGGCAGCCGCGGGCAGATGCTGCTCGGCGCGAACGAGCTGGCCGGGAAGGGATTCGTGGTCGCAGCCATCGACGCGCCCAAGCATGGCGATCGCGCCTGGTGCACGGCCGACGCGCAGTGCGCGGCGGGCACCTGCCAGCCGATCCCCGGCGCAGCGACCCAGGGGGACGCGACGGCGCCCGGGCTCTGCAAGGACACCAGCGGCAACCCAACGCCGTTGAAGAAGAACGCGATCCTGTGCCTCGACCCTGGCCCGGCGTGCGGCACGCATCCGAGCCGGACTGAAGGCACGTCGGTGACGTCTGGCGCCTTCCTCATCAGCGCCAACCTCTTCCGGATACGCGATACGTTCCGCCAGGACATCATCGACAACAGCAGCCTGATCCTGGCGATGGCACGGCCGCCCCCGCCGTTTCCTGCGACCACCAGTCCGAACCCCGTATCCGCTGAGCTGTTGGCCAAGGGCATCGTGGTGGATCCGTCGAAGGTCTACTGGGAGGGTCAGTCCCTCGGGGGGATCCTCGGCACCATCAATGTGGCCGCCAACCCGCGCATCAGCGAGGCCGTCCTCAACGTGCCAGGCGGCACGTTCGTGGACATCTCGAGCGTCTCGCCTGCGTTCAAGCCAAACTTGAACGCCCTTCTCCACAACCTGCCGCCTGCGCAAGGAGGTCCGATCGATCCCCTGACCCCGGCGTATACGCAGTTCCTGCAGGTCGCGAAATGGGTGCTCGATCCGGCCGAGCCGATCAACTTCGCGGGCTTCATGATCGGCGACGCAACCCACCCGATGCTGCCAAACCTGCTGCCAACGTCCATTGTGGTGCCGACGGAAAGGAAAATCCTCGGCCAGATGTCGGTCTGCGACAGCGTGGTGCCGAACCCGTTCAACCTGCTTCTCTTTCACGTGGCCGGGCTGGTTGGCGGACAGACGAACGGGTTCACGTACTTCAGTAACAGCGCCCCGACCCCCGCCGGCCTCGCTCAGGCCTTCTGCGTGCTGCCGACTCCCTTCGACTCGGGCGCCGTCGCGCACGGGTTCCTGCTGGACCATGGCCTCCAGAACGGAGGCAACAACGACGCCATCCTCTCGCAGGACGCGCGTGACCAGGCCGCAGCTTTCCTCGCCAATCCTGCGGCCAATCCGGGGCCGGTCAGCGATATCAAGTGATGGAGATCCCCATGCGCAACCTCCTCGCCACCGCTGCTCTCCTGCTCCCGGCCGCGGCGCTCGCCGGCGGGTACGCCGTCCCCAACACCAACGCGCGCGATCTGTCGATGGCCGGCTCCGCGGTCGCGGGGCAGAAGGACGCGACCGCCACGTACGTGAACCCGGCCGCGCTGTCCGGGATCGAGGGCCTCTCGGTCGTCGCCAACGGGACCTACATCGACTTTCGCAGCACCTGGAACGACCCGGCCAGCAGCGCCTCGCGGGAGTCGAACCTGAAGCCCGCCTGGCCGCCGTCGCTGTTCGCAAGCTACGGCGGAAAGGTCGACGGGATGGGGTGGGGCGTCGGCGCAGGGTTCAACATCCCCTTCGGCGGGAACGTCTACTGGCCGGGCGACTGGCCCGGCCGCTTCAGCATCATCACCGTGAACCGCCGCACGTACGCCCTGTACCTGACCGGCGGCTTCCAGCCGGTGCCGCAGATCAAGGTCGGCGGCGGCCTCATCTACTACCGGACCACCGAGGATCTGGCGCAGGCGTTCAACTTCCTCGGGCAGGAAGGCGGGGCGGCGCTGGGCACCAGCGGCGGGAAGGTGTCGTTCGACCTCTCCACGGAGATCACTCCCATCACCGGCGTTCCGCTGACCATCGGCATCGACTACAAGCACAAGGCCGACCAGACGCTGACCGGCCACGCGCACTTCGACAACGCGCCCCCGGCGCTGGGGCCGAACACGCTCGACCAGGGCGTCACGCACGACCTCACGATTCCCAACCTGCTCAACGTAGGCATCGCATACCGCGTCCTGCCCACCCTGCTCCTCACCGGCGCGTGGACGTTCGACCGGTTCATCGTCTACAAGCGCGACCTCTTCCAGGGCGACCTCGGCACCAGCGTGGTGGTCAACCGCAACTACAAGAACGGGTACACGTTCCGGGTCGGCGGCGAGTTGGAGGACGTAGTGCCCAAGCTGACGCTGCGGGCGGGCGTGCTGCGGGACATCTCGCCCACGCGTCCCGACGCGTTCTCTCCGACGATCCCCGACGCGAACTCGACCGCTTTCGCGCTCGGGGTCGGCTACGAAATCTCGCCCGGTCTGGCGTTGAACGCGACCTATTTCCACGCTTTCTTCGACGAAGCCAACACCGTCGGCGCCGGCGTCTTTGCCGGGAGGTTCGAGACGCGCGCCAACATCGTGACCGTCGGCATCACCTTCCGCCCCGGCGAGAAGCCGCGCGGCGATTCGGCCGGGCTGTGGGGCAACCGGTAGCGAATCAGGCTGGAGAGTACCGGCCGCGCTCGTCCACCTGGGCGCGGCCCTCCTTGACCAGCTTGCCCAGGTGCGCGAGCAGGCTGCGCTCCGCCAGCGGATAGACCTCGGGCTGCACGTCTGGATAGCTGGGCGGGACCAGTTGCTCCGGCGTGGCGGGACCCAGCTCGCGTAGCGCCCGGACGACCCTTTCCTCCCGCTCGAGCCGGTGCGCGAGGTAGCCGCGCAGCTTGTCCGCCCCGGCGGGCACCACCGGTCCGTGCGCTGGGTGGATCACCCCCGGCCCGAGCTGCAGCAGGCGACGGAGCGAGGCCAGGTAGTCCAACATGTCGCCCTCGGGCGGATCGACGATGACGGTGCCCACTCCCGCCACCAGATCGCCCGCGACCACCGCGCCGCTCCCTTCTTCGAGCAGGCAGAGGTGGCCGCGCGTGTGTCCCGGCAGGTGCAGGCACTTCCAGCCGCGCGGGCCAACCCGGAGGTCGTCGCCGTCGCGCAGCACACGGTCGACGGGGAAGTCGAGCAGCTCGGCGGTCTGGGCGGTGGCTGCGACGGGCAGCGACAGCTTGCGGGCCAGCTGCTCCGCCCCGCCCACGTGATCGAGGTGGTGGTGCGTGAGCAGGATCCCGACGGCGCGCCGGCCCTCCTCGTCGAGCAGCGCGAGCGTCTTCTCCAGCGTCGCTTGCTCCTCCGGGTAGGGAGATCCCGGATCGACCACCCACAGCTCCTCGTCTCCGAGCAGCAGGCAGTTGGTGTGCGTGGCCGGCGGGAGCGTGGGCGTGCGCAGCGGCACGACCACCACGCCGCGCTGAAACTCGATCCGCTCCACCACCCAGTCGTGCACCGGCAGTTTCCACGGGGCGCGCGCGGTGTCCTGCAAGAGCGGCAGCGCCGCCGGCAGGCCGAGCGCGAGCGACCGCAGCGTGTGCCACGCCGGAGGATGGAGCAGCGCGCTCCCGTCCTCCCACCGGCGCAGCGCCGCTTCCGGCCGCACCCAGCTCCCGTCGACCAGCTCCCCGGGCCACACCTCCGCGGTCTCGCCCCCGGGCAGCTCGGCGAGATAGAAGCGCGCGTCGAATCGGACCGGGAGCCCCGGCGGGGTGACCCACCGTCCGGCCGGCGTGAACGCGCGCGCATCCGTCGTCAGCCCGTGCGCCGCGAGGAAGTCGGCGAACGCGGTCTCCTTGGCGCGCGGCATCTCCCGGCGGAGCAGCGCCTCGCGCGCCGCCCGCCGCGCCTCGCCCGGAACGCGAGCAGCCCCGGGTGCGAGCAGGACGCCGGTCTCCTCGAACAGCTCGCGGGCCGCGGCCGCGATGCAGGCCGCCTCCGAAGCGGGCAAGCGCTCGGCGTTGGCGAGCGGCAGCGCGGCATCGGCCACGTCCACCCGCCCGCCGGGGAAGGCGTAGAACCCACCCGCGAAGCGGAGCTGCTCGCCCCGCCGGACCCAGAACACTTCGAGGCCGTCCGCGCCCCGCCGATGCAGCACCACCGTCGCGGCTGGCCGCACCGCGGCCGGAGGTCCGCCTGCCATCCCGTCTCCCTTGCGCGTACTGGCGCTATCCGCTAAGCCACCTGCCGTCATGTTCTACCTCGTTCCACGCTCCAACCTGGATCGACCGCGCCGCGGAAGCCCGCGGATGTTCAGCGTCGACTGGGTGGAGAAGTATTTCTCGCGCGTGCGGCCGTGGCACGTGGTGCTCATCTGGGGCCCCTACACCGCGTGGCTGGTCGCGCACGGAGCGCGCGATGCGCAGCTCTCGCGCGGAGCGCTCCTCGGCATGTTCGCGCTGGGCGTGTTCGGCTGGACGTTCCTCGAGTACATCCTTCACCGCTGGGTCTTCCACTGGAAGCCGGACGACCGGGTCGAGTGGCAGCGCGACGCCTCGTGGCTCATCCACGGCATCCATCACGACTACCCCTACGACCCCGACCGGCTGGTGATGCCGCCCACGGTGACCGCGATCATCGCGCTCGTGCTCTGGTTCCCGCTCAAGGCCGCGCTGGGCGTGCACCTGCACTACCCGTTCTTCGCGGGCCTGGTCGCGGGATACGTCTGGTACGACCTGACGCACTACTACCTGCACCATGCGGTGCCGCGGACCGCGGTCGGGAAGTGGATGCGCAAGTATCACCTCGTCCATCACTTCCAGACGCCCGCCGTTCGGTACGGCATCACCTCGCCGCTTTGGGACCACGTCTTCGGGACCTATCCGAGCGACCGGTACCAGCGCGCGTCCGAGAGCGAGATCGAGGCCGGGACCTAGCGCCGCGGTATTCGGCGGCGCCATGCCTTTGCATCGCGCGTCCTTTCCCGGGCTGGGGCAGATGTCGCGCCTTTAGCGCGCGGCGGGCGCAAGGTCAGGGTTGCTCTGGTACACCACGGCGCCGCCGACCACCGTCAGGGCGGGCTTCGCCTGCAGGATCTGCTCCGGCGGCACGGTGAGCAGGTCGCGATCCCACACCACCAGGTCCGCCAGCTTTCCCGGCTCGAGGGTCCCCTTGGCGTCCTCCTGGAACTCCGCGTACGCGCTCGACGCGGTGTACACCGCGATCGCCTCCTCCATCGAGAGCCGCTGCGACGGGAGCCAGCCGCCGGGCGGTGTGCCGGGCTTCTCCCGGCTCTGCCGGGTGACCGCGCTGTACAGGCCCTCCACCGGGTCGAGTGGCTCGACCGCGAAATCCGTCCCGAACGCCACGCGGGCAGAGGCATCGAGCAGCCTGCGCCAGGCGTAGGCGCCTTCCTCGGCGCGCTTGTGCCCGATGCGGTCCTCCGCCCAGCGCATGTCGCTGGTGGCGTGCGTCGGCTGCATGCTGGCGATGGCGCCCAGCCGAGCGAAGCGCGGGATGTCCGCGGGGTCGAGCACCTGGACGTGCTCGATGCGGTGGCGCGCGTCTCGCCGGCCGGTCGCGGCCGCGGCCCGCTCCAGGGCGTCCAGCACCTCGCGGTTGGCGGCGTCGCCGATGGCGTGCACGGCGACCTGCAGGCCGGCGCGATCCGCGGCGAGGACCAGCGCGTCCATCTCCGCCGCGGGGACGCGCTGGATGCCGCGCGTCGACCGATCGTCCGAGTACGGTTCCAGCATCCAGGCGGTGCGCGATCCTAGCGTCCCGTCGGCATACCCCTTGAGCAGCCCGGTGCGCACCCACGCGTCGCCGGAAGCGGCCCGCACACCGCGCTGCTCCAGTGCACGCACGACCTCCATGGTGAGGGGAAGCCAGCCGTAGATCCGCACGGTGAGCCGTCGCTCGGCGCGCAGCGCGCGATAGATGTCCAGCTCCGCCGGGGTGACCTCGCTCTGGACGCTGGTGACGCCGGTGCGGGCGGCAAGGTCGAGCGCGGCGAGGATGCCACGGCGGAGCTTGTCGGGCGCGGGCGGGGGCACCACCCGGGTGACCAGGTCCTGCGCGTTCTCCTTGAGGATGCCGGTGGGCGCGCCGCGCGCGTCGCGCACGATCTCGCCGCCCGGAGGGTCGGCGGTGCGCGCGTCGATGCCCGCGAGCCGCAGCGCACGGGAGCTGACCCATCCGGTGTGGCCGTCCACCCTGCGCAGGTACACCGGATGCTGCGGCGAGGCGCGGTCGAGCGTTTCCTTCGTCGGCCAGCCGCCCGGGCCCAGCTCGGAAGCGCGCAGGCGGGTCTGGTCCCAGCCGCGCCCGGTGATCCACTCTCCCGCCACGGCCTTCGACGCGGCGGCGCGCACGCGCGACTCGATCTCGGGCAGCGACGCCGCGCCGCGCAGATCCACCTCCAGCATCGACAGGCCACCCGCGCCGAGGTGGCAGTGCGCGTCGTTCATTCCGGGCGTGACGAGGCGCCCCCTCAGGTCCACGACCCGGGTCGAGGGACCGATCATCCCTTCGGCTTCATCGCCCAGGCCGGCGACGCGGTCGCCGCGGATCGCGACGGCGGTGGATGGCTTCCCCGCCGCCACGAACACCTTCCCGCCGCGCAGCACCAGGTCGGCTCCCGCCGGCGGGCGACCCGGAGCCGAGGCGCAGGCGAGCGCGGACAGCGCGCAGAGCAGCGACGCTCTCACAGGGCCTTCTCCATCCAGCACACGTCCCAGTACTTGCCGAACTTGCGCCCTTGCTCGGTGAAATGGGCCACCCGGCGGAAGCCGAACCGTTCGTGCAGCCGGATGGACGCGTCGTTGGGGAGCGTGATACCCGCCAGCGCCCGGTGCACGTCCTCGCCGCGGAGCGCCTCGAAGAGGGCTGAATACAACCGCGTCGCGATTCCCTTGCCGTGCTGGTCGGGGGCCACGTACACGGTGGTCTCGATCGACGTCTCGTACGCCCGCTTGTCCCGGAAGCGCAGGCTTCCCGCGTACCCGACCAGCCGCTCCTCGTCCGCGACGAGCAGCCGGTACCGGCCCTGTGCGGCGAACTGCTCGAGCCACGGCCGCCGCGCCTCCACAGGGAACGGCTCCACGTCGAAGGTGCAGGTCGAGGTGGCCACGTAGCCGTTGTAGAGCTCCACGAGCGCCGGCAGGTCCCCGGGAACGGCAGATCGGATTCGCATGCGCCGCAAGTCTCTCAGATCCGATACATTCGTGCCCGGTGCACATCCGCGACCCCATCCACGGCGCCATCGAGATCACTCCGGACGAGCGGGCGCTGGTGGACAGCCCGCAGTACCAGCGGCTGCGCAACGTGAAGCAGCTCGGCTTCGCCGACCTGGCCTTCCCCGGGGCGACCCATACCCGGTACGCGCACGGGCTGGGCGCGATGGCGGTGGCCACCCGCGTGTTCGACGCGCTGGCGCCGAAGCTCGAGCTGCAGCAGGCGGACCGCGACCGCTTCCGGCAGACGCTGCGCCTGGCGGTGCTCTTCCACGATCTCGGCCACGCGCCGCTCTCGCACGCCACCGAGCGCATCATGCCTCCCGCCGCCGAGCTGCGCGTCGCCGAGTGGACGCAGTCCGATCGCCGCCGCGAGCCCGGCAGGCGGGCCGACCACGAGGACTACACTCTCAAGTTGGTGCTGGATTCCGGGCTCGCCGCCGAGCTGCACCGCCGCGGAACGGACCCGGCGCACGTCGCCTCGCTGCTCTGCGGCCGGCCACCGCCCGGCGGCAACCCGTTTCGCAGCGGCGGGCGGGACCTGTTGCCAATCCTGCGGCAGATCGTCAGCGGCGAGCTCGACGCGGACCGCATGGACTACCTGCAGCGCGACTCGTTCTTCACCGGCGTGAACTACGGGAAGTTCGACCTCGACTGGCTGGTGCAAAATCTGGAATCGGTGGAGCGCGACGGCCAGGTCCACCTCGCGCTGCAGCACCGGGCGGTGTTCGCCTTCGAGGACTTCCTGCTCTCCCGCTACCACATGTTCCTCTCCGTCTATTTCCACTACGCGTCGGTGGGCTACGAGGTCCTGCTCCAGCGCTACTGCGACACGAGCGGCGGCGAGTACCGGCTGCCGGCCGACGTGGACGAGTTCCTGCAGCACGACGACGTCACCCTCGTGGCCGCGCTGCGCGCGTCGGGGAATCCTTGGGCGCGCCGCATCGTGCGCAGGAACGGTTACCGCCTGCTGGTGGAGCTGGGACCGTCGCTCGAGGGCGGCGCGACCGCGCAGCTCGAGGAGCAGCGCGCGCGCCTGACGGACGCGGGCATCGACTCCTTCACCACGCTGTCCCGCGGGGTCCTCTCCACCTACGGGCGGGAAGCCACCCTCTACGTGCGCTCGCCGCGCGGCGAGATCCCCATCGCCGAGTACACGCCCCTCTACGAACGCTACGCCGAGGCGGCCAACCTCGCGCGTCTCTACGCGCCGCCCGAACGCTTCGACGAGGCCCGCCGCGTCCTGGGTGTGTAGACGCTTCCACTGGGAGTGTGTGCCGGATCGGGGCGCAGGTAGGCGTATCGGAGGCCATGTAAGCCTCCCGCGTGCGAGCGAGCGGATGTTAGAGTGCCCGCCGTGGACGGCCTTCAAGAAAGGGTCCGGAAGCTCGGCGGGATCCTCGATGTCGCCAAGGCCCTGGTCGCCGAGCGCGACCTGGATCGCCTGCTCCAGCTAATCGTGCAGGCCGCGTCTCGCGTGGTGGAGGCGGATCGCTGCTCGCTCTTCCTCGTCGATCGCGAGCGCAACGAGCTGTGGAGCAAGGTCGCGCAAGGCGTCGGCACCCGCGAGATCCGATTCCCCATGGGAAAAGGGATCGCCGGGACGGTGGCGCAGACCAACGTCCCGGTGAACATCCCCGAGGCGTACGCGGATCCGCGCTTCAACGCCGGCGTCGACAAGGAGACCGGCTACCGCACCAAGAGCATCCTCTGCGTCCCGATGCGCTCGCTGGAAGGCGAGGTGGTCGGCGTCCTGCAGGCGCTCAACAAGCGCGGCGCCGGCGGGTTCACCGAGGAGGACGAGGAGCTGCTCTCGGCGCTGGGCGGGCAGGCGGCGGCCGCCATCAACAACGTCCTGCTGCACCACGAGATCGAGCAGCTGTTCGAGGGCTTCGTCCGCGCCAGCGTGGTGGCGATCGAGTCGCGCGATCCGACCACGGCCGGCCACTCCGGCCGCGTGGCGCGGCTCTCGGTCGGGCTGGCCGACGCGCTGCCGCGCGCGGAGACGGCGGCGGGGCGGTGGCGCGGGTCGCGGCTCTCCACCGACGAGCGGCAGGAGCTGCGCTACGCCGCGCTGCTGCACGACTTCGGCAAGGTCGGCGTCCGCGAGAACGTCCTGATCAAGGCAAACAAGCTCGAGCCGGACGAGCTGGAGATCCTGCGCGGCCGCTTCGAGACGCTGCTGGTACAGGAGGAGCTGAGCGCCGAGCGCCGCAAGGTGCAGGTGCTGCTGGAGAAGCCGAAGAAGGCCAAGCCGCTGATGGCGGAGATCGACGCGCAGCTCGAGGCGCGCAGGCGCGAGCTGACCGGCATGTTCGAGTTCATCCTCTCCTGCAACCGGCCGACCATCCTCCCGGAAGGCACCTTCGGCCGGCTGGACGACATCGCGCGGCTCACCTACCAGAGCCCCCTCTCGCGCGAGACGCGCCCCTTCCTGCGCGAGGACGAGGTGGTCAAGCTCTCCATCCGCAAGGGCTCGCTGACAGAGACGGAGAGGCGCGAGATCGAGTCCCACGTCACCCACACCTTCCGCTTCCTGCAGCAGATCCCCTGGACCCGCACGCTCAAGCGCGTGCCGGACATCGCCTACGGCCACCACGAGAAGCTGACCGGCGGCGGCTATCCGCGGAGCCTCAAGGAACCGGAGATCTCGCTGCCGACCCGGATGATGACCATCAGCGACATCTACGACGCGCTGACGGCCTCCGACCGTCCCTACAAGCGGGCGGTCCCCAAGGACAAGGCCTACGACATCCTCGGCGACGAGGCCAAGCGCGGCGAGGTCGACAAGGACCTCCTGCGCGTCTTCATCGAATCCGACGTGCCCGGTCGCGCTCCCGAAGAGCCTTGAGGTCAGCGCGCGGCCGTCTTGCGCGCCTTTTCGAACTCGTCGCCCGGCGTCCACTGCGGCATCGACGGAGCGTTCGCCACGCGGAGGCCGATCACCAGGTCGAGCTGGGCGTCCTGCACCGCGCCGGAGAGGTCCCAGTCGTCGCGGTACTCGTCGGTGACCTGGTGGTAGTCGCGCTTCTCGTACTGCTCCTGCATCTGCTGTCCCCACCCGGGCGGGCGTCCGGCGAAGCTCGGCCCGCCGCGCGCGTACACCACCGGAACGCCGACGCGCGCCAGCTCGAACTGGTCCGACCGGTAGAACGCGCCGCGGTCGGGGAACGGGTCGCCGTGCACGGTCCGGCCCTGCTCGGCGGCCACCTGTCGCACGACCGCGTCGAGCGAGGACTTGCCCAGCCCGAGCATCGCCACGTCGGTGGTCTTCCCCCACTTGTTGACGCTGTCCGCATTGATGTTGGCGGCGATGCGGCCGGCCGGCACCACCGGGTGCTGCGCGAACCACTTCGAGCCGAGCAGGCCCTGCTCCTCCGCGGTGACGAAGACGAACAGCAGCGACCGCTTCGGCGGGGCTTCCTTCGCCGCCCGCGCAACCGACAGCATCAACGCGCAGCCGGAGGCGTTGTCGAGCGCGCCGTTGTAGATGCCGTCCTTGCCGGGCGGCACGTTCGCGTCCCGGCCCAGGTGGTCCCAATGCGCGGTGAACACCACCGCCTCGTTCTTGAGCTGCGGGTCGGTGCCGGGGAGCAGGCCCACCACGTTCGCGCTCGGAGTCACCTTGCGGTCGATCGGCATCTCGAACGAGGTGCGCACGCCCAGGGGGACCGGCTGGAACGACTTCTGCTGCGCGGCCGCGCGCAGCTTCTCGAGGTCCTGGTTGGCCAGCCCGGTGACCTTCTTCGCGCCGTCCTCCGTGACCCAGCCCTGGAACTGCATCCGGTGCTCGCTGCCGGGCGGCAGGTCGATGCGCGTCGAGTCCGCCGAGGCCGACAGCACCTGCCAGGGATATCCGGCCGAGGCGGTGGTGTGGATCACCAGCGCGCCCGCCGCGCCGTGCGCCGCCGCGGTCAGGTACTTGTAGTCCCAGCGGCCGTACCAGAGGCGCACGCCCTCGCCGGCGAAGGGCGGGTTGAAGTTCATGATGACCGCGATCTTGCCGCGCAAGTCGGCGTCCTTGTAGTCGTCCCAGCCATATTCGGGCGCCACGATGCCGTAGCCGACGAAGACCAGCTCCGCATCCTTCACCTGGGCCACCTCGACGTGCGCGTCGGGGTCGATGCGCAGCTCGGAGTCCACGCCGTTGAGCGCGCTCAGCTGCACCTGTCCGTTGCCCCCCTGGAACGGGACCTGGCGGGGCGGGTGGCCGTGCAGCGTGATCAGCGGGACCGGCTGGAAGAACGAAGGCTGCCGCGAGTCGGCCGTGGCGGGCATGCCCGGCAGATACCCCGCGCCTTCCAACTCGGCGGCGAGGTATTTCACCGCGAGATCCGAGCCGGTGCTGCCCGGCTTGCGGCCCTCCAGCAGGTCGTCCGAGAGGAAGCGCAGCGGTCCCGAGAGCGAGGCCGGCGTGATGCGCGCCATCGCCGCGCGCTCGGAGGCGGTGAAGCGCCCCTGGGCGCGGGGCGGCTGCACCGCGGCGGGCGCCGCCTGCGCAGCGGCGGCGTGCTGGGTGGCTACGGCAGCGAGGACGGCGAGGAGGGCGGACAGGGCGGAAAGTGGCATGGCGGCGCATCCTAGACGGATCCCGTGATGTCCGCGCTAGGTAAATGCGCAGCGCGGCCGGATACGGCGGCGACTCTTCAGCCGGGATCGGCGCCGGTGGCCACCGGCGCCCCGGGCTGGCTGCTCCAGTCGCTCCAAGATCCGACGTACAGCTTGCCTCCGCCGATGCCCGCCAGCTCCAGCGCCAGCAACGTGTGGCAGGCGGTCACGCCGCTGCCGCAGGACGCGACGATCTCGGAGGCCCGCTCCGCCCCGAGCCGGTCGTAGAGGGCGCGCAGCTCCTCGGGGGGCCGGAAACGGCCGTCCTTCAGGTTGCCGCTGAACGGCGCGTTCACCGCCCCGGGGATGTGGCCAGCGCGCTTGTCGACGGGCTCGGTCTCGCCCCGGTAGCGCTCCGGGGCCCGCGCATCCATCACCAGCGCATGCCGCGCGCCGGGCTCCTTGCGCGCGGCCAGAAGCCCGGCGACAAAGGTCCGGTCGACCAGGCGCGAGGCGTCCAGGCGAAGCGCGGGCGGAGGCGCGGGCGCGATGCGAGGCTCGTCCTGGGTCACCGGCAGGCCGGCCTTCACCCAGGCCGCGTAGCCGCCATCCAGCACCGAGGCGCGCTCGTGCCCGTACACGCGCAGCATGAACCACAGCCGCGCCGCCACCGAGCCGCCGCCGTCGTCGTACACCACCACCTGCGTGGTGGGGGCGACCCCGATCCTTCCGAGGACGCGCGCGAAGTCGTCCGGTTCGGGGAGCGGGTGGCGGCCGGGCCCGCCAGGGCGGGACAGGTCGTGCTCCATGTCGACATACACGGCGCCGGGGATGTGTCCCGCCCGGTATTTCTCCAATGCGGCCGGGCCGGAGAGCGCCCAGCGCAGATCGACGATGCGGACCGACGCGGGCGGTTGCCGCGCGAGCCAATTCGAGTCCACCAGCGCTTGCGTGTCGGACATGCGCCTTCCTCCTGCTCCCTGCCGCATCTTGACTCCTACCCACCTTGCCGAGGGAATCAAACTAGCTGGCCCGGCCATCCGAAACATGCCAGAACCGCGGGGTCTCGGGGGTCCAGGTGTTCATGTCGGGAGACGGGGTGTCGATGGGGTCCGAGGTCGAGCGACTCCTCGTGGTCGACGACGAAGGCCCCATCCTGCACGCGCTCCAGCGGACCTTCGAGGCGGCCGGCTACGAGGTGACCGCCTGCCTGGATCCGGCCGAGGCGCTCGACCGGCTCAAGGAGCGACCCTACCAGGTCCTCTCCGCCGACTACATGATGCCCGGGATGACCGGGGCCGAGTTCCTCGCCCGCGCCCGCGGCCTGCAGCCGGAGACGGTCCGCATCCTGATCACGGCCGCGCACGACTTCTCCGCGGCGGTGGACGCGATCAACAACGGCGAGATCTTCCGCATCCTCGCCAAACCCTGGAACCGCGTCGAGCTGCTCGGCACCGTGCGGCAGGCGTTCGACACCTATGCGCTGCGCGAGAGGAACCGGCAGCTGACCGCGCTGGTGCAGAAGCAGAACGGCGAGCTGGCCGACCTGAACAAGGGGTTGGAGAAGCTGGTGCAGGAGCGCACCACGAACCTGCTCGACGGAATGGTGGCGGTGCTCGACTACCGGGATACCGAGACGCAGTGGCACTCGCGCCGCGTCTCGCGCTTCACCCGCCGCATCGCCGAGCAGCTGGGCATCTCCGACGAGCGCGACCTGCGCACCATCGAGATGGGGTCGCTCCTGCACGACATCGGCAAGATCGGCGTGCGCGACGCGGTGCTGCTCAAGCCCGGGCCGCTCGACCAGGAGGAGTGGGTCGAGATGCGCGAGCATCCGCGGCTCGGGTGGGCGCTCTTGCAAAGGATCGAGTTCCTGCGCGAGGCGAGCGAGATCGTGCTGCAGCACCAGGAGCGGTACGACGGCAGCGGATATCCCGCCGGGCTCAACGGGGAAGCCATCGTATTGGGTGCGCGTCTGTTCGCCGTGGCCGACACCTACGATGCGATCACCTCCGACCGTCCCTACCGGCGCGCGCAGCCCCATGCGGCCGCCGTCACCGAGATCCGGCGGGTTTCCGGGACCCAGCTCGATCCACGGGTGGTCGATGCGTTCTGCGCGGTCCCCGAATCGGAGTGGGTGAGCATCCGCGGCGAGGTGGAGCAGATCTCCTTGCTCGAGGCGCAATGGGGTTGGACGCCGCCCCGCCGCGTCTTCGACCTGATTCACGACGCCGCCAGCAAGCAGAAGGCCGCCCGCTCCGACCCGCCTCCTCCGCTCGACCTCGCCGCGATCAAGCTCTGACCGTCGTGAAACGCTCGTAGTCGCGGAGCGGCAGCACTACGGCGCGAGGAGGAACCAGCACTTGAGGTAGTCCGTCTCGGGGACGCCCACCAGCGAGGGGTGATCGCGCGCGGCGCCGCGGCGCTCGAGGAGCTGCAAGGGTCGCTTCGCCTCCTGCGCGGCCCACTCGATCACCTCGCCGAAGAGCTGCGGCGTCACCTTCCCGGAGCAGGAGCAGGTGACGAGCACGCCCCCCGGAGCGAGCAGCCGCACGCCGCGGTAGTTGATCTCCTTGTAGACGCGAAGCGCGCCTTCCAGCCCCTCGCGCCGCTTGGCGAAAGCGGGCGGGTCGAGCACCACCACGTCGAACTTGCGGCCTTCCTTGTCGAGCGCGCGAAGCTGCTCGACGGCGTTGGCTGCCCGCACTTCGACGTTGCGCAGCCCGTTGCGGCTGGCGTTCTCGCGCGTGCGGGCGACCGCCCCCGCGTCCTGGTCGATGGCGAGCACGTGTGCCGCGCGGCGGGCGAGCTGCAGCGCGAACCCGCCGTGGTAGCAGAAGGCGTCCAGCGCCTCGCCGCGGGCCAGCTCCCCGGCGCGCAGGTGGTTCTCCCGCTGGTCCAGGTAGCCGCCGGTCTTGTGGTCCTCGAGCAGGTCGACTTGCAGCTCGAGCTCGCCCTCCCGATACGCGGCGACCATCGGGCCTCCGCCGAGCAGCACCTCGGTCCGGCGAGGGAGCATCTCGAAGGCGCGCGAGCTGCCGTCGTCTCGCGCCACCACGGCGCGGGCCCCGCAGGCTTCCGCCACCATGCGGGCGAGCGACTCGCGGCGAGCCTCGGCCCACTCGGCGAGGTGCTGCACGGCGAGCAGGTCTCCGTATCGATCGGCGAAATACCCCGGGAGCAGGTCCGCCTCGCCGTGCACCGCGCGGAAGGCGTCTGCGCCCGGGAAGAGCTCCCGGCGCCGCCCGACGGAGCCCTCGATCCGGCCGCGCAGGAAGGCGTCGTCGAGCGGCTCGTCGCGCCTGCTCAGGATCCGGAGCGCGATGGGCGATCGCTCCGCCCAGAACGCCTTGGCGACGAAGTTGCCGCGCGCGTCCCGCAGGCGCACCTCCGCGCCGGAGCCGAGCCCCGGCGGGGCTTCCTTCACGTCGGCGCGGAAGATCCACGGATGACCGGACCGGGCGCGGGCGGCGCCCCGCGCGGAGAGGGTCACATCGGGGACCTGGGCGCCCACGGCGGCGCACTCTCGCACACCTCGAAATGAAGCGAAGGGCTGCGCCTCCGGGTTAATCTGCCGTCGTGACTTCGCCCGACGGTTCCGCGCCGCTGAAGGCCCTCCCGGGAGGCGAAGATCGCGACGGGCTCTCGCCGCTCGGGCCGGCGGAGGCGGGCCGGCTGGCGAAGGCGCTGGCAGCGAACGTCGCGCGCGTGCTGCGCGGGAAGCAGGAAGTGATCGAGCTGTCACTCGCGGCGCTCGCGGCGTCCGGGCACCTGCTCCTGGAGGACGTGCCGGGCGTCGGGAAGACGACGCTGGCGCACGCGCTGGCGCGCTCGCTCGACCTGTCCTTCTCGCGCATCCAGTTCACCAACGACCTGTTGCCCGGGGACATCACCGGCGTCTCGGTCTTCGACCAGCGCGGCGGGCAGTTCGTGTTCAAGCCGGGCCCGCTGTTCGCCCAGCTCGTGCTGGCCGACGAGATCAACCGGACCACGCCGCGCACGCAGAGCTGCCTCTTGGAGGCGATGGCGGAAGGGCAGGTCTCGGTGGACGGCGCGGCGCGCTCCTTGCCCTCGCCCTTCCTGGTGCTCGCCACGCAGAACCCGCACGAGCATGCCGGGACCTATCCATTGCCCGAGTCGCAGCTGGACCGGTTCCTCCTGCGGCTGCCGCTCGGCTATCCCGCTCCCGAGGTGGAGCGCGAGCTGCTCCTCGGCGGCGGCACCCAGGACGAGCTGCACCGGCTGGAGCCGGTCGCCTCGGCGCACGAGGTGCGCAGGCTGCAGCTCGGTGTCGAGCGGGTCCGGGTGGCGGGCGAGATCGCCGACTACGTGCTGGCGCTGGTCGCCACTACGCGCTCGTCTCCTCTGCTCTCTCTCGGCGTCTCCCCGCGAGGCGCGCTGTCGCTGCTGCGCGTCGCCCAGGCGAGGGCGCTGCTGCGCGGCCGCGCCTACGTGGAGCCTGACGACGTGAAGGAGCTGTGCGTGCCTTGCCTCTCGCATCGGGTGGTGCTGGCCGGCCGCGCGGCTCCTGCGGGCGGGGTGGAGCGCGAGGCGGCGGAGCGGGTGATCCGGGACCTGGCGGAGCAGGTCCGGGCGCCCGAGTGACCGCGGCAGTGGCCGCCGCGCGAGAGGCTGCGCGCGCGGCGGTGCCGGCGTGGAGGCGCCGGCTCAGCGTCACGGGGCTGGGGCGCTGGTACGTCGCTCTGACCATCGGGATCGGGCTCGCCGCCATCAACACGGGCAACAATCTCCTCTTCCTGGTGCTCGGGCTGCTGCTCTCCAGCATCGTCGTCTCCGGCCTGCTCTCGGAGACGTCCCTGCGCGGCGTGCGGGTTACGCGCAGGCTGCCGGCCTCGGCGTCGGTGGGCGCTCCCGCGCTGGTGGGGCTGGTCGCGCGGAACGGCAAACCCCGGGCGCCGTCGGTGGGCCTGACGCTCCGTGAGAAGGGCGGGGATGTCGCGGGGCACGGGCTCTTGCTGCTCCTCGGCGCAGGCAGCACGGAAGAGGTCACGTACCGGTTCACGCCGGAGCGGCGCGGGCTGCACCGGTTCGACCAGCTCGAGGTGGCGACGCGTGCCCCGTTCGGGCTGTTCGAGAAGTCGCGGGCGCTCGCGGCGCCGGCGGAGCTGGTCGTCTTTCCCCGGCGCATCGCGCCGCCCGAGCAGGAGCCGCGGCAACTCGCACGCGAAGGTGAGCGGTCGACGGGCCGGGCGGGCCATGGGCTGGAGGTGCACGCGCTGCGCGACCACCGCCCCGGCGAGGACTCGCGCAGCATCCACTGGCGCTCCTCGGCGCGGGCGGGGAAGCTCATCGGGATCGATCGCGAGCAGGAGCGGCGCCGTCAGGTGTGCGTCGTGCTCGATCACCGGCGCGCCTCGGGGGCGGCCCTCGAAGCGGCCGTCGAGCGCGCGGCGGCGCTGTTCGAGCGCGAGCTGGACGCCGGCGCGGACGTGTCGCTCGCGCTCTGCGGCGAGCGGCTCGCGCCGGGATCGGGCGAACGCCACCGGCTGGCCGGTCTGACCCTGCTGGCGCTCCTGGCAAGGGCGTCCGACGCGCCGGCGCCGGTTCCGGATGCCGGCGCCTCGCAGCTGGAGGTGCTCCCGTGACCTTTGCGCTGCGCGGGACGACGCTGCTCGCCGCCCAGCGCTGGGCGGGGTCGCTGGCGCTGGCGGCCGCCTTCGCGGCGTGCGCGGTGAGCGGTGAGCTGGGGGCGGCGCTGCTGGTGCTGTTCCCCGCGGCGCTCCTGGCCGCGCCGTTGCTGCAGCGCCACGTCGCCGGCCGCTACCAGTGGGCGTGGACGGGGTTCTTGGCGCTGGCGCTGATCGTCCAGGGTGCCCAGGTGATCTCGGGGCGCCTGGACGTGGTGCTCGCGGCGACGCAGTTCGTCGTTCTGCTCGCCGTGCACCGCCTGTGGCATCGCGGCGGGCGGCGCGACGAGCAGCTGCTGCTCCTGCTCTCGCTGCTCCTGATCTGCGCCGGCGCCGCGCTCTCCGCGGAGCTGCTCTTCGGCCTCTGCTTCCTGCTCTATTCGGTCGCCGGCACCTGGGCACTCGCCCTCACCTGGCTGCGATTCGAGATCGAGGCGGCGCGCAGCCCGGAGCAGGCCGCCACGTTGCTTCAGGGACGCCGGCTGGTGACGCCCGCTGTGCTGGGCGCGCTGGCGGCGCTGGCGCTGGTGGCTCTCCTGGGCTCGGCAGTGATCTTCGTCGCGTTCCCGCGGGTCACCATCGGCGGCCTGAGGCGGGCCTCGTCCGCGATTCCGATCGCGGGACTCGGGGATCAGATCGACCTTTCCCGGCACGGAGTGATCGCCGACGACCCCCGCGTCGTGCTGCGGGTGCGGCTCGATCCCTCGCCGCCACCCGGCGGGGAGCTGACGATGCGCTGGCGGGCCCGCGCGCTCGAGGTGTGGACCGGACGGGGGTGGCGCGCGCGCTCGGACGGGTGGGGCGGCGGGAGCTGGCTATTGCCCATCCCCCCCCTGCGCGCGGCCGCCGCCCGCCGCGCTTCCGCGCCTTTGGTCGCCGACATCGAGGCCGTCAGCGGCTTCTCGGATGGCGTTGTCCTGACGCCGGAGGGGTGGCCCATCAGCGTGACCTTCCAGCGGCCGCTCACCGCCCGCGCGAGCGCGACGCGGCTCTTGCGCAGCGCCAACGGAGACCTCTTCTACACGCCCGTCGACGTAGGAGATCTCCACTACGTGGTGCGCACCCAGCGGGCGATTCCCGGGCCCGACGAGCTTCGCGGCAAGGGGACCCGGTACCCGCCGGAGGTCGCCGCCTCCCTCGAGGTTCCGGCCGAGGTGGACGCCCGCGTCCGCTATCTCTCGCAGCGCCTCACGGACGGCAAGGAACCGGCCGACGCCGCCGCTGCCGTGGAGCGGTGGCTGATGCGGTCTCTCGCGTACACGCGCGAGCTGCCTGGAGAGCAGAAGGACCCCATCGCGCATTTCATCTTCGAATCGCGCCGGGGCCACTGCGAGCTGTTCTCCAGCGCGATGGTGGTCCTGCTGCGCCTGGCCGGCATCCCGGCACGGAACGTGACCGGCTACTACGGGGGCGTGTACAGCTCCGCGGGGTACTGGGCGGTGCGCGCCGGCGACGCGCACTCCTGGGTGGAGGTCTACGTTCCCGGCGCCGGGTTCGTGCCGTTCGATCCGACCCCGCCCTCGGGGCGGGGCGGCGTGGACCGCGGCCTGTGGGCCGGCCTGGTGCTCGCCTGGGACGGGCTGGCGCATCGCTGGCGCGCGTTCGTCGTGGACTACGATCTCCTCTCGCAGCAGCGGACCTTGCAGCAGCTGGCGCGCACCTTGAGCGAGGCAGGCCGGCGACTGTCCGCGGCCCGGCCTGGAGCGCCGGAGTTCCGCGCCGCCCTGGGACGAGCGGCGCTCGGCGCGGTGCTGATCGCGCTGCTCGTGGCGCTGTCGCGGCGGGCCGGGCGGCGCGGGCGGCTCCGGATCGCGCGGCTCGACCCGGATCAGCGCCGCGCGCAGGCGCTGTGGCGGCGGGCGCGCGAGCGGCTGGAGCGCGGCGGGGTGAGGCTTGCGCCCGCGGTGTCGCCGCGCGAGGCGGTCCGGTGGACCGCCGAGCGGCGCCCCGAGGTTGCGCCGGCGGTCGAGCAGCTCGCCTCCGCCGTTCTCGCCGCGCGCTGGGGAGGCGAGCGGCTGCCGGCGGCGCAGGCCCGCGCGCTCCTCCGCGAGCTGCGCCGCCAGCTTCAGGGCATGCGCTGAGCCCGGCAGGCCTTGCGCGTCACCGTTGCCAGGCCGCACACTGCGGCGCCGTGCCCGAGCTCCCCGAGGTCGAGATCGCCTCCCGCCAGCTGCGTGCCTGGGCGAAAGGGCGCCGCATCGTCTCCGCCAGGGCCGAGCGCTCGCGCGTCATCCGCGGCCAGTCGCCGCAGCGGTTCGCCCAGCTCGCCGGGCATCGGCTGCAAGACGTGGAGCGCTCTGGAAAATGGATGCTGCTCCGCTTCGACGGCGACGAAGGCCTGGTCTCGCATCTCGGGATGACCGGCAAGTGGATCCGGCGCGAGCGGGCCGCTCCGCCGCCGAGCCATGTCCGCGCCACGCTGGAGCTCGAGGACGGGCACGTCCTCGACTACCGCGACCAGCGCCTCTTCGGCCGGCTGATCCGCGGGAACGTGGAGCAGCTTCGCAAGCTGCCGGTCCTCGCGGGGCTGGGGCCCGACCCGCTGCCCGGCGTGGACGCGCAGCGGCTCTACGACGTTCTGCGGAGGACCCGCCGCTCGCTCAAGGAAGCGCTCATGGATCAGCGCACGCTGGCGGGCCTGGGCAACATCCAGGTCTCCGAGGCGCTCCACCGGGCGCGCCTCCATCCGGAGCGACTCGGAGTCTCCCTCTCGCCGGACGAATCGGTCCGGCTGGCCTCCGCCATCGGCGAGGCGCTGCGCGCCGCGCTGGAGGGAGAGGATTCGCCCGAGCCCATCACCTACGTGGAGGAAGGTGGCGAGAACATCTTCCTCGTCTACGACCGCGCCGGGCAACCCTGCTCGAATTGCGGCACCGAGATCGAGCGGATCGTGCAGGGCGGGCGCAGCACGTACTTCTGTCCGCACTGCCAGCCGCTGCGCGTCCGGCAGGGGGTCGGCGCGCGGGCGGGTCCGGGGCGCGCCAGGCTGGCGGCCGCCCGCCCGCTCGGAGCGGCTCCTCGCAAGGACCGGCGCCGCTGACCGGATCGGGGGCCGATCGGCCCGGTCTTCCCGTTCGCGCGTTTGCGGACGCGCTGCTCCGTCGCCACCTTGCCCTGCGTGCAGACCGCGACCGAGGCGGAGCTCCAGATCGACCCCGTCGAGCAGCAGGTGCACGGCCGCGCGCTCGCGCTGCTGCAGGACGCGGGCATGTCTCCGATGGTCGGCGGCGCGTACGCGATGCGCACGCACGCCGGGCTGTGGCGCGACACCAAGGACCTCGACCTCTTCCTGCGCAAGGATCGCGTCGGCGACGCCCTGGATCTGCTCGCGCGGGCTGGGTACCGCACCGAGATGACCGATCCGATGTGGATCGCGAAAGCGTTCGCCGGGCCGTACTTCATCGACCTCATCTTCTCCTCGGGCAATGGCATCGGCACGGTGGACGAGGAATGGGAACGGCGGGCCTCGCGCGCCATGGTGCTCGGCCGGGAGGCGCTCATCGTCCCTGCGGAGGAGATGATCTGGCAGAAGGCGTACATCCAGGAGCGGGAGCGCTTCGACGGCGCGGACATCCACCACCTGTTGCGCTGCCGCGGCCCGCAGCTCGACTGGCGCCACATCCTCGGGCGGTTCGGCGACCACTGGCCGGTCCTGTTCGGCCACCTCGTCTCCTTCCGCTTCGCATTCCCCTCGGACAAACAACAGATACCGTCGTGGGTGATGAAGGAGCTGATCGGGCGGGTGGCGCAGCAAGAGGACCAACCCCCGCCCGCCCGACGGATCTGTCGGGGGACGCTGTTGTCGCGGCAGCAGTACCTGTCCGAGGTCAATGAGCACGGCTACCGCGACGCGCGCGAGCTGGAGGTGAAGGGCTGGTCCGGCGACACGCGTTGGCCGGTGAAGCCAGGGTCCGGCACGGAGCACTGAGGGGAGACGATGCGCATCGCAGCCGTCGGCGATCTCCACTGCCGTGCGGATACGCGGACCGCGGTCGCCGCCGCGCTCTCGGGCGTGGACAAGGCCGCGGAGTGCCTCTTGCTCGCCGGCGACCTGACCGACCACGGCACCGTGGAGGAGGCGTCCTGGCTGGCCGAGGAGCTTGCCCGGCTGAAGATCCCCAAGGTGGCGGTGTTCGGCAACCACGACTACGAGGCGGGCCAGGAACACCTCGTCCGGCAGAAGCTGGAGGAGGTCGGGGTCAAGGTGCTGGACGGCGAGCCGTTCGCGCTGGGAGAAGAGCTGGGCATCGCGGGGATCAAGGGCTTCGCCGGCGGATTCGAGCACGCCCAGCTGCAGCGATTCGGCGAGTCGGTGATGAAGCACTTCGTCGACGCCTGCATCGCGGAGGAGCTGAAGCTGGAGAACGCGCTCTTCCAGCTGCGCACCCGGGCCCGCGTGGCGCTGCTGCACTACGCGCCGAGCCGGGCCACGCTCGAGGGTGAGCCGCTGGAGATCTACCCGTTCCTGGGGGCCACCCGCCTGTCCGGCCCGCTCGATCAGCTGCGGCCCGCGCTGGCACTGCACGGCCACGCCCACCGGGGCAACCTGCGGGGAACGACGCGCGGCGGGGTTCCCGTCTACAACGTTGCGTTGCCCGTTCTCCGGCGGCTGGAGAAGCCAGTCGGATTCCTCACGTTGGACGTCTAGCCGCCCCGCGCAGCGCGGACGGTCTAGGCCGGCGCCAGCGGCCGGTACAGATAGGTGAGGCGCAGCGTTCCCGCTTTGGCGCGATCCAGCGCATCGGGGCCGATGCGGATGAAGTCCACCGAGGTGCTGGGAAGCTGCGTCCCTAGCCAGCGCAAGGTCTGGTTCGCCCACAGCGAGAAGACCGGCCTCTTGCGGATCTTCTCCCCGCCTCTCCAGTAGCTCGTGTGCGCATAGAGCCGCGCCGGCTGGATCTCGTCCGGCCGCTCCTCGGGGATGCGCAGCACCAGCGCGTCCGTCCTCTCCTCGTCGATCTGCGCCCACCCCGCGAACGGTCCGGCCGGCTGCGGATGCGCCACCACCTCCGCGCTGTGCTTGCGGTGCAGCAGGTAGAGTCGTCTCTCGCCGGGCAACGATTCTCGCCGCTCGAGCTTCGAAGGGGCAGCCACCAGGTCCGGAGGGTCCCCGCGGAGGTATCGCCCCTGCGACCAGATCAGCCCCGGCTCCCGCGCCTCGAGCATGGCCAGCAGCGACTGCACGTCCTGGTCGGTGAGGAAAAGCCACAGCTGGCGCGCCGCCATGGGCCGAAGATCGCACAGGCCTCCTCACTCCACCACGACCGTCAGCGCAAGGGCGCCCTCCTCGGCGCCGCCCAATTCGACCTGGTATTCGCCGCGGGTGACGAATTGGGCATACATCGATCCGCCCTGCACCAGGGCGCCTCCGGGCAGCCGCCATTGCACCGAGCTCGCCGTCGCGCCTGCGCCGAGGCCCGGTAGGGCGAGCCTGCAGGTGGCGCCGCGATCGACGTGCAGGCGCCCATCTCGAACGGCGCATCCCGATCCGTTCGCCACCACGGCGGGCGCATCGCCGACGTGAAGCGTGACTTCCAGGCCCACGGCATCCGTCGGCCGGTCCGCGGACTCGATTCGGACATGCGCGACGTGCTCGCCGGGTCCCAGCCCCGCCGGGTCGGCGCGCACCGACAGCCGCGCGGGCGTTTCGCCGTGGTCGGCGAGGAGCCGCACCCAGCCTGCGTCCGGCCGGGCGGTCCACCGCTTCGCCTCGCCGCCCTCGGCGCGCAAGGAGACGGTTTGTGCGCGAGGCACGCGGCCACCCGAGGAGACGAACAGCAACGATCCGCGGGAAAGCACGAGCCCCGCGGCACGTCCCGGGCCGGCTTCCGCCAGCAACGCGGCCATGGCGCGCGCGGCGTCGATGCGGCCGTTCCGGGTGCCGGGGAGGGAAGCCGTGGAAGACAGGATCGCCCGGCGGACCTCCTCGACTTTCGCCTCCGGGCGCGCCGCCCAGAGCAGCGCCGCGACCCCGCTCACGTGCGGCGCCGCCATGCTGGTGCCGTCGTACCGCTCGTACTGCCCCGGCGCCGTGGTGGAGAGGATCCCCACGCCGGGCGCGGCCACCAGCGCGCCGCGGTTGGAGAACGGCGCCAGCCGTCCGTTCGGCGCCAGCGCACCCACGGAGAGGACGTTGTCGCCGCCGAGGTTCGCCGGGAACGACGGCCGCGCCGCTCCCTCGTTCCCGGCCGCGGCGACGACGAGCACGCCGCGCTCGCCGGCCCGCGCGATCGCTTTCGCGATCGCCTGGCTCTGGCCGCCTCCGCCCCAGCTCGCGTTCACCACCCGGGCCCCGTGGTCCACTGCGTAATCGATGGCGCGGGCGAGGTCGTCGCTTCGCCCTCCGCGCGGCCCGATGGCGCGCAGGGCCATCAGCGCGACCTTCCAGTTCACGCCGGAGATGCCGATGCGGTTGTCGCCGGCCCCGCCGATGGTTCCCGCGACGTGCGAGCCGTGCCAGCGCTCCTCTCCGCTGCGCGCCGGGGACGGGTCGCCGCGTTTGCCGACGAAGTCGTACCCGTTCACGTCGTCGATGTACCCGTCGCCGTCGTCGTCGCGACCGTTGGCCGCGATCTCCGAAGGGTTGATCCAGAGGTTGGGCGCGAGATCCGGGTGCGTCAGCGCCACTCCGTCATCGACGACCGCCACCGTGATCCGCCGATCTCCCACGGTCGATGCCCAGGCGCCGCCGGCGTCGATGGCCGTGAGCCCCCATAGCTCCTTGAAGCGCGGATCGTTGGGCGTTCGTCCCTGACGGTACAGGTACACCGGCTCGGCGAACTCCACGCCAGGCCGCAGGGCGGCCTCTCGCGCGAACGCGACGGGATCCTCGCCGGGCGGCAACGGAAGCCGCAACAGGGCCGGAGCGTCCGAAGGTCCCAGCGCCTGCAAGGGAATGATGGGAGCCCCGTCGCTACTGGCCGCGGCGAAGGATGGCGGCTCGGCTTCGCGCTCCAGCTGGACGAGGATCGAGTCAGGCGCATGCTGCGGCTCGGGCGGCGGTCCGCCGCACGCCTCGACCACGAGCGCGATCGCCGCCGCGGCCCGGGCCGCCGCCCGTCTCGCCCGCCGCGGGCGGATGCGCTCCGCGTGCGGGATCTCGACCTCGGCGGCATCGAGAAGCGGATCCTCCGGGGCCAGACGGTCGATCCACCCGGTCGATCCCGCCGAGGAGAGCGGCCTGTCGGCGACGTTGCAGGTCCTGTGCATGAGTCCCCCTTTGGAAGGCGATGGTCCGCTGCTCGCGGCCGCCGGGGGTGATTGCAGGCGCCGTGCCGCGCCCTGCTCATTCGCGCAGTACGCGTCGCGGGGCGTCTCGTTTTCGGACCCCCCTCTCGTTTTGAGACAGGTGGCGCGGGCCGCGGCGGCCGGTCATTCTAAAGAGCGTGGATCGGGACGGGTCGGATCGCGCAAGCTTCCACCGGTGGATCGGCGAGGACCTGGAGTTGCACGTGCACGCCGTCCCGGGAGCGAAGCGCACGGAGGCGCGGGGGCTTCACGGCTCGGCTCTCAAGGTCAAGTTGCACGCCCGGGCCGTGGAGGGCGCGGCCAATTCAGCGCTCATCGAGTTCCTGGCAGGGGAGTTGCAAGTGTCCCCCCGGCAATGCGTGCTCGTCAGCGGAGACAAATCCCGGGAGAAGCGCGTGCTGGTCCAGCGACCCGCGCGTGCGCGGGCGGAGGACGTGCTGCGGGCCTGGGCTCAGGGGCGGACGAGCTCATAGGCCCGGGCCAACGCCGCGTCGAGTTGCGCGGGATCGCCGCCGCCGGCCTGGGCCAGCTCGGGCTTGCCGCCGCCGCGGCCGCCCAGCGTCTTCGAAAGCTCCTTGACCAGATCGCCGGCCTTGAACTTCTTCGTCAGATCCGGCGTGACGGCGACCAGCAGCGTCGCCTTCCCGTCCTTCTCGCCTCCCAGCACCACGATGCCGCTCTTCAGCTGGTCGCGAAGCTTGTCGGCCAGCTCGCGCAGGCTCTCCGGGTCGCCGTTCTCGTGGCGTGCCGCGAGCACCTTGATGCCGTTCACTTCGCGGGCCCCCTGGGCCAGCTCGCTGCTCTTTGCGGCCGCCGCCTTCTTCGAGAGCTGTTCCACCTCGCGCTCCAGCTCCCGGACGCGGCCCGCCACCTGCTCGGCCTTGAGCCCGACGTCCTTGGGCGACCCGCGCAGCGCGCTCGCGGCGCGGGCCAGCTGCTTCTCCTCCTCGTGGACCAGCGCCACCGCCTCTGGCCCGGTGACCGCCACGATGCGGCGCACGCCGGCCGCGATCGCGCCTTCGCTCTGGATCTTGAAGAAGCCGATGTCCCCGGCGCGCGCCACGTGCGTTCCGCCGCACAGCTCCACCGAAGGGCCGATCTGCAGCACCCGCACTCGGGACAGCTGCGTGTACTTGTCGCCGAAGAAAGCGATGGCCCCGGACTTCATCGCGGACTCGGGGTCCATGACCCGGGTCTCGGCCGCCTGGTTCTCCCGGATGAGCTGGTTGACGCGCGCCTCGATCTGCATGCGCTGCTCTTCCGAGAGCGGCTGGTACGAGGTGTAGTCGAAGCGCAGGTAGTCGGGCGCCACTACCGAGCCCGCCTGCTTCGCGCCCTCGCCGAAGATCTCGCGCAGCGCAAGGTGCAGCAGGTGGGTGGCGCTGTGGTTCGCGCGCAACCCCGCCCGGCGCTCCTTGTCGACGATCAACTCCAGCTTCTCTCCCACTTCGAACGCGCCCTCGAGCATCTTCACCCGATGTACGACGAGGCCCCCGACGGGCTTCTGCGTGTCGAGCACCTGCGCGCGCCCGGTGTTTCCGACCACGTAGCCGATGTCCCCGAGCTGGCCGCCCGACTCTCCGTAGAAGGGCGTGCGGTCGAAGACCAGCTCGGCCTCCATCCCGGCCGCGACGCGTTGCTGCCGCTGCCCGCCGGCCACCGCGCTCTTGAGCGTCCCGTGCGAGGCGACGTGCTCGTAGCCGAGGAACTCCGAGTCGCCCACCTCCCCCGCGAGCTGCTTGTAGACGTCGCCGACGGCCGCCTCGCCCGATCCCGCGAAGGACCCACGCGCGCGCTGCTCCTCCATCAGCTTTTCGAACCCGGCCTCGTCCACGGTGCAGCCGCTCTCCGCGGCGATCACCTGCGTCAGGTCGAGCGGGAAGCCATAGGTGTCGTACAGCTTGAACGCGACCTCGCCCGGGATCTGCTTGCCCTTCCCCGCGCGGCGGATCTCTTCCGCGAGGATGGCGCTGCCGCGGTCGAGGGTGCGCAGGAACGAGTCCGTCTCGTGCTGCACCGTCTCCAGGATGCGAACGCGCGAGTCGGACAGCTCGGGGTACACGTCCGACATGGTGTCGATCACCTTGCCGCAGACGCGCGCGTAGAGGGTCGAGTCGCTGCTCAGTCGCTGCGCGTGACGGATCGCGCGTCGAAGGATGCGGCGCAGGACGTAGCCCCGCCCCTCGTTGGAGGGAAGCACGCCGTCGGCGATGAGGAACGAGGCCGCTCGCGAGTGGTCGGCGACCACGCGCATCGAGGCCGAGTCGCCGCGAGCGTCCAGCGCTTCGGTCGGGGAATAGCGCTTTCCGCTGATCCGCGCCGCCTCCTGGATGAGGGGCTGCAGCAGGTCGGTGTCGTAGTTGGAGGCGACGTTCTGGACCGCGGCCGCGACGCGTTCCAGGCCGGCCCCGGTGTCGATCGAGGGTCTGGGCAGAGGGGTGAGCGCACCCTCCGGCTCCTTGCGCTCGAACTGCATGAAGACGAGGTTCCAGAGCTCCATCCACGAATCGCCGTCCGCGACCGCGTTCTGGGCGAAGAACCGCTGCGCGTGCTCGTCGATCCGGGCCACGCTCGCTTCGCCGGGCAGGCGGTACAGGTGGATCTCGCTGCATGGGCCGCACGGACCCGTGGGCCCCATCGCCCAGAAGTTGTCCTTCTCGCCGAGGCGGAAGATGCGCTCCTTGCGCACGCCCGTCGCTCGCCACAGCTCTTCCGCCTCGTCGTCTTCGCGGAAGACCGTCACCGCCAGCCGATCCACCGGCAGGCCCAGGGTTCGGGTGACGAACTCCCATGCCCAGGCGATCGCCTCCTTCTTGAAGTAGTCGCCGAAGGAGAAGTTCCCCAGCATCTCGAAGAAGGTGTGGTGGCGCGCGGTGAATCCCACGTTCTCCAGGTCGTTGTGCTTCCCGCCCGCGCGCACGGACTTCTGGCTGGAGGCCGCGCGCTTGTAGTCGCGGGTCTCGCGGCCGGTGAACACGTCCTTGAACTGCACCATGCCCGCGTTGGTGAAGAGCAGGGTGGGGTCGTTCTGCGGCACCAGAGGGGAGCTCTTCACCCGCTTGTGGCCGCGCTCCTCGAAGAAGCGCAGGAACGCCTCGCGGATCTCGGCTCCGGTCCGGGGCGCGGCTGTCTTCGACGTCGGCATGGGGGCAGGAAGATAAGGAGATCCGCGGCCCTTGTCACTCCGAGGTGGGGCAGCCCGGCGAGGGGGCGCTCGATCTAGCTGGCCGTGATCTGTTGGGGGGTCGAGGGGGGAGCGAGCTCCCCCCTTGTGGAGGCGCCGGAGGCGCCGGATCGAAGAGGGCCACACCGTGGGTCAAAAGGTCACATTCACTGCGATTCCGGAGCGATACGTGTCGACCGCGACGACCCTCTGGCTCGCGGGGTCGAACTGCCACTGGCGGCGGAAATCCATTACCAGGTAGACCGGTCCGGTGACGCGCACAGCGGCGGAGGCGGCGAGCAGCGAGCGCTCATCCAGCTCGAACGCGTTGCCCAGGTTGCCGAAGTTCTTGCGCAGGTAGTAGGCCGACAGCTTCACCGCCTCGAACTTCGGCACGGTGGCGAAGAGCCCCAGCGAGGCGCCGTTGTCCTGCTCATAGTCCTGCAGGAGCCCGCCGATCTGCACCAGGCCGGCGAAGTTGAACGCGAGCTCGCCGTAATACCCCTTCACCGCCTTTCCGCCGGCCGCCCTGGCGTCGAACGCCGCCTGCTGCTTCGAGGCGAATCCGGAGCCGGGCACCGTCACGGCGTACTGCAGGCGCCCCAGGTCGTAGGTCTGGTCGAAGTATTCCGGTATGTACCCCGGCTGCATGTGCCGGTACTCGAGCCGGGTCTGCAGGCTCACGTCGATGACCGGCACCGGGAGGCGCACGCTGAGCAGGGCGCCCGCGTGCAGACCGTTGCCGGCCCCGAACAGGCGGTTCCCGTCCACGTAGGGGATGAGGTCGATGAGCGAGGTGTGGACCAGCTCGTACTCCACGTCGATACCCAAAGCGCCGAAGGCGCGCTGCGGAGTGCTCGGGTTGCCGTTCGAGTCGGCCGCGATCGCGGGAGCGGCCGCGAAGGGCAGAAGCGGGGCCGTGGGATCCACCACCATGGTGACGCCGAAGGCGAGGCCGTCCAGCCCCTCGATCCCGGCGAACGGCCGCACGTAGGCGCGGCCGCCGAGGATGCCCACCCCGGTGACGTTGTCGATCAGCGTCTCGACGCCGAAGTACTCGCTGTTGAAATCGAAGGCGATGCCGAACTTGCGCTGGTCGAGGCTCAAAGAGTTCGAGTAGCGGTTGACCAGCGTGCCGTGCCCGAGCGTCGAGCCCCACAGCTGCCCCGCGAGCACATACACGGGATCGCGCTTGTGCCCGTACCGGACGAAGCGCACGAACTTCAGGTAATCCTGCGCCTGGTTCCAGTCGCCGCGCCGGAGGACGTGCTGGTAGGTCTTCGAGTCGCGCGTGCCGGTCGAATCGTCGTTGATCGCGAGCAGGTTGACGGGCACTCCCAGGCCCACCGCCACCGGACCGAGCGCGAGCTCGGTGTTGATCACGGTGCTCAAGTACGTGTCCTTGTCGATCTTCCCGAAGCCCACTCCGATGAACGCGCCGGGCGTCCCGCTGAAGAGCTGCGAGGGGTCGGCGAAATTCTGGCTGCCCGAATGCGCGTCGGGCTGGTTCTGGCCGGCGGCGCCCGCGGTCTCGATGCCCGGAGGCGGAGGAGGCGGCGGCTCCTCCTGCGCCAGGGCGGCGGAGGAGAGCAGCGCGGCGCAGGCGGCGCAGAGCAGGCGAGGGGTCCGATCCAGCATGAGGGCTCCGGGCGTACGAGGGCGCCTCCACCGTAGGAGACCCCTCTTGGAGGAGCCAGAAAAGTCCCGGCCCGGCCACGCCCGGTTTCCCCACCTTCACCTGCGTTGTCGCAGGAGCAGCGCGCGGAAGAGCTGCGCGAACCCGGCGGGCGCGGTTGCGTCCGGCCAGCGTGGCGAGCCGAGCGGCGGCAGATCCAGGGCGAGCAGCCGCGAGAGCAGCGGATGTCGCCTGCGCACCTCCTCGGCGGGGGCGGCGAAGACCTCGCAAGAGACGAACCTTCGCAGCCGCCAGAGGTCGGTGTAGCTGGCGCAGCGCACCGACAGGTCGGCGCCGATCAGCTCGTGCAGCGGCAGCTCCTCGGCCTCGAGGCCGCACCCGGTGGCGGCGGCGCGGAGCTGGCGGAAATCGATGGACCACTCCGTGTGCTCGCCGGCCCTGGAGCCTGCGGTCAGCTCCACCGGGCCAGGCGGGAATTCGCCGCCGAACTCGGTGAAGGCCGCCGCGCCTCCGGGGGCCAGCACCCGCGCCACCTCCTGGACGAGCTGCACGGCGCCGGCGTTGACGCCGCCCCGCACGGGCAGATCGGCGAGCATCTCGTTCCCCAAGACGAGCCCGCGGAACGATCCGGAGCGCAGCGGGAGCGCCACCGCGTCGGCCCGGACGCCGGCCCAGCGCGAGTGCGGCCCGCGCGGGACCGCGGCGGGCTCCGCTCCCACAGCGAGCAGCCGCCGGCGCTGCGCGCCGAGCAGCGAGGGCGAGAGATCGAGCGAGGTCCACCGGCATCCGGTGAATGGCCCGGCATCGCCGCGCCAGGCCGCCTCGGCGAGGTGGCCCGTGCCGCCGCCGATCTCCAGCACGCCGTCTGGACCAGGGAGGATCCCCCGCGCCGCGAGTCCCTGGAGCAGCGCTTCCCCGAACCTCCGGCCTCGCAGCGCCGGATGCGGAAAGCGGAGCAGATGGGAGACCGTGCACTCGACCTCGTCGAAGCGGCGCCGCGCCGGCACCCTGTCGGTCCGGTGGTGGGCGCGGGTCGCATCCTCGGCCGGAGCGGCTCGCGTCAGCTCTTCAGCCGTCCGCCGGGCGGGTGTCCGTCCCATGGCACCAGCAAGAGGCGCGCGGTGAGCGCGTCCATGATCCCGGAGATGTCGCGCATGGCTTCGCTGAGCCCGTGCAGGTCCGCGTCGCCGGCCCCCAGCCTGGTGAGCCAGGCGTGCACGCGCCGACGCGCTTCCGCGCCCACGGGCCGGACGTCGTCGGGCAGCTCGACCTCCATGAGCTCCAGGGCGGCGTCCATCTCGTAGAGCCGGGCGAGGCAGGCGCGGGCGGAATCGGGATTCGGCGGCGGTGCCTCGGTCATGCTCCGGTTCTCGCCCGAAAGCCGCCTCAGGAGCAAATCGCCCCGACCGTGACGGTGACGATGCCGGAGGCATCCAGCTCGAGCGGAAAGGTCGGGAGCGAGACCGTGGCGGGGTCGTGCGTGACCGTGCCGGCAAGGTCGAACGCCGACCCATGGCAGGGGCAGTACAGCGTGAAGGCGCCTGGCGTCCCGGCGGGCGCGGGCTGGACGGTGCACTGCTGGTGGGTGCAGACCGCGGAGAGGGCCACCGGATTCGCGGTCGCGTCCGGCCGGGTGATGAGCAGCGGCCCGGACATCCCCTCCGGCTGGCCCAGGACCGCCCCTCCGGTCTGCAGCAGCGCGGGATAGCTCGCCAGGGGGAAGACGACCTTGCCGCCCTGGACTGGCGGGAACACACCGTCCCCGGCGAACAGGTGGAGCCGGACGTCCCCGGTCGCGGGGTCCCGGCTGGCCGGATACGCCTGCAGGCTGGTGCGCGCAGGCGGATTCAGGACCGTGCCGTCGCCGGCGAAGCGCGAGCCGTGGCAAGGGCATTCCGCCTGCAGATCCTCGCCCACCCAGGCCAGCTCACAGCCGGCATGGGGGCAGATCGCCTGCATCGCCACCAAGCCGGTCCCGGTGTTCGCGATCAAGACCGGCCGCGGAGCACACCCAGTGTGCAGCACGATCGCCCCCCCAGGTCGATCCAGCTCGGGTACCTGCGCCGCCGGAATCACGACCCTGCCGTCCAGCAGCGTGCCGCCCTGCACGTCGCGGTTGGGCGAGATGCGGCGCGCGCAGCCGCCCAGCCCGCGGGCGAGCGCGGGGACGCAGGCGGCCAGGGCGGCTCTTTGGACCAGCTGGCGGCGGGTCAAGTCGTCGGGCATCGATCCCTCAGAAGGTGAGCACCAGGAAACCGGCGTACGTGGCCACGAGCGTGGTGTAGCCGATGATCTGGTGCGCGAGCGCGAAGTCGCGTTGGGAGAGCTGACCCTCCTTGCTCGCGGTGATCGGCCCCAGCACCACCTGCGCGACGAGGCCCGCGGTTGCCACCGCCATCGCGATCTTGTGGAGGGTGACCGTGTCCACCCGCTGCGGTTTCTCCAGGGGGCTCGGGGCGAGGATGGCGAGGAGGCCGGTCGCGGTGAACACCCCCGCCGCGGTGAAGGCGGCGATCGCGTGCGGCGTGATCCAGCGGCCCGTGTCTCCCCCGCCGCCGTACTTGTCGAGGTAGTTGATCTGACCCAGCACGACCGCCGCCGTCACCGTCGCCATCGTGGCGTAGCCACCCAGCTGGTGGAGCTGCAGCAGCCTGCGCCGGCGGTCCAGCTGCCGCATCAGCTCCACTTCCCCCTGCTTCGCCGTCTCGTCGGGCGGCTTCTCCGGCGCGAGCAGGTCGAAGTCCTGGCCGGGAGCGGGGGAGGCGCGCCCTTCGGGCGATGCGGGCGGGGCGGACGGCTCCTGGGGCCGCTGCTGCTCGGGCGCCTGCGCCTGTCCCGCGTCCGCCAGTGCCGGCAGCCAGCCGGGACGCGCAGCCGTGCTCGCCGCCTCGAACGGCGCCGGCCAGCGCACTCGCGCCAGCGGCTCGAGCGTTCCGGGGCCGTCCGCCAGCGCGGGCCGGCCCAGAGCGGCCATGGCGCAGAAGGCGGCGGCGGTCGCGTTGGCGCGCATCAGTTCCTCCCCGCGCCTGCGAGGATCCACTGCGCGACGGCATCGACCGAGCTCGGACAGATCGAGCCCGGCGCGTCCGCGGGCATGCCGCTGCCGAGGTGCGGGTCGAGGGCGGTGGTCAGCCGCAGCTTCTGCACGAGGAAGCTGTTCTGCGGATCGCCGGGCTTCACCAGCACCAGGTCCTTGCGATCTCCGAGCGGATTCACCGCGGTGCGGCCGACCAGCCGCGGATACGCGTCGCCGGAGAGGTCGAGGAAGCTCGCGCTCGCCGCTCCTTCGGTCGAATGGCAGTTGAACGCCTTGTTCCCGGAGGTCCCGCAGCTCACCTGGAACAGATCGCGGTCGATGCTCGCGTAGCGGGGCTGCAGCGTCGGGCAGGTGCGCGATCCCTGCCGGCAACCCCCCGCCAGGCAGAACGCCCCCGACCCGCAGTCCGAGTCGATGGCGCAGTCGGCGCGATCGACCGGGTACGCGCAGGCGCACAGCGCAAAGGCGGCGGCCAGGGCGATTTTCACTCGCGCACCGAGAAGAGCACGTCGCCGGCGATCACCGCGCGGTCGTCGATCTTGATGAGCAAGAGCTCCGGCCGCTCGACTTGGAACGCGTCGAGGCTGATGGGGAAGGAGAACTTGGCCCGCACGCCGCGCTGGCCGGACGGCTCCAGGTGGACCGGGATGGCCTGCTTCTGCTGGATGCCGTTCAGCTCCACGCGGGCGTCCAGAGTCAGGTCCTGGGGGCCGGCGAGCGGCAGCGTGACGGGCGGGAGCGTCCCTTTCACCTCGGCGACCGGATGCAGCGGCTCGCGCGTCGCCTCGCGCATGTGGGCATCGCGGTTGGAGTTGCCGCTGTCGAAGGTCGCCACCCGCGCTCGCACCTGCACCAGCGTGGGTCCTCCCGGCTGGAGCCGGGCGAGGCCCTCCAGCTTTTGGGTCGTGCCGGTCACCTGGTGGAGCTTGTGCACCACGGTGTAGCTGAGGGTGCCTTGCTCGAGCGCGAGCAGCGTCGGCCGCGCCTCGTCCGCGCGCCCCGCGGCCGAAACGAGAAGCGCGGCCGCGAACGCGAACCGGAGGCGCGCCGCCCTGCCCGGGATCCGCCGATTCATCCGCTCCTCCCGGCGCCGCGGGGTCGGGTGCGATGTCCTCAGAGACGATCTGACCGCTACAGATGTTCCAGCAAGCGGCGCTTCGCGTTTCAAGCCCCGGGCGCGCCGCCGCGTTGCGTCGTAAGCGATTCGGGCGGCTGCCTACAGGGCCGTCGCCTCGCCCTTCCGCTCCGCCTCGCGCTGCGTCTTCAGCTTTTTCATGCGGCGGCGGATGAGCTCGCGCTTGAGCGCGCTCAGATGGTCGACGAACAGCTTGCCCTGGAGGTGGTCCATCTCGTGCTGCACGCAGACCGAGAGCAGGTTGTTCGCCGCCTCCAGCCGGCGCTGCTTGCCGTCCCGGCCGAGGAACTCGACCACGATGCGGCCGAACCGGGTGACTTCCTCGTACTCGTCCGGGATGGAGAGGCAGCCCTCGGTGTACGTGAACTCCCCCTCGCCGACCTTGATCACCGGGTTGATCAGCCAGAAGAGGCCTTCGCCCTTCTTCTTGGGCGGCTCGCCCTCCACGGAGGAGCGCTGCTCGACGTCGATGGCGATGACGTTGTGGAGGACGCCCAGCTGGGGCGCCGCGAGCCCGACGCCGTTCGCCTCGTACATCGTCTCCGCCATGTCGTCGCACAGCTTGCGGATGGAGGCGTCCACCTCGGCCACGGGCTTCGCCTTCTGCTTCAGGCGGGGGTCGGGGTAGATGAGGATGTCGCGCAGGGCCATGTCCGGTCGTCCCTCCAGCGGGCGGTTGAGTATAGTCGGTGCCCAGAGGCACTGCAGCAAGGATTCCGCTGGGGCTGTCCGCGATTCGGCGCCTGTCTGGTCGGCCAGCCTCAGAGGAGCGCGACCGGATCCACGTCGGCCGCCAGCTCGACCCCGGAGGGAAGGGGCACCTCGCCGAGCGCGCGGCAGAGGCGGTGGATCGCGCCATGCTCCGGCGCGCGGAGCAGCAGCTGGAAGCGGTGCTTGCCGCGCAGGCGCGCGATCGGAGCGGGCGCCGGTCCGAGCACGTCCACCGGATCGCCCCCGCGCCGCTGCAGCTCGCGGGCCCGCCCGGCCAGGCGCTCCGCGGCGGCCTGCACGCGCGCCTCGACGTTCCCCTGGAGGCGCAACGCGCAGAGCCGGGCATGGGGCGGGAAGGAGAGCGCCTCGCGCCGCGCCAGCTCACCCTGCGCGAAGCCGTGGTAGTCGTGCGCTGCGGCGTAGACCACGGCGGGCTCGGTGGTCCGGAACGCCTGCATGAGCACCCGTCCGGGCTGCTCGCCCCGTCCCGCCCGCCCCGCCACCTGGGCGAGCAGCTGGACGCAGCGTTCCGCCGCGCGGAAATCGGGCAGGTGGAGCGGCCCGTCGGCGTCGAGCGCACCGACCAGCGTGACCCCGGGGAAGTCGTGCCCCTTGGCCACCATCTGCGTCCCGATCAGCACGTCCAGCTCGCGCCGGGCGAACCGGGCGAGGAGCGCCGCCGCTTTGCCCGGCCCGCCCGCTGAGTCGCGGTCCAGGCGGGCGACGCGGGCGGCGGGCAAGAGCGCGCGCAGCTCCTCTTCCACCCGCTCGGTGCCGGCAGAGAGGGGGAGCAGGTCGTCGCTGCCGCACGCCGCGCAGGGGCGGGGCGGCTCCTCGTGCCCGCAGAGGTGGCAGCGGAGCGCGGCGCCGGAGGCGCGGTGGAGGACGAGCGCCACCGAGCAGTTGGGACATCCCACGGCGGCGCCGCAGGATCGGCAGAGCAGGCTGCGCGCGTGGCCGCGCTTGTTGAGGTACAGGATGGCCTGCTCGCCGCGCGCCGCGGTCCGTCGGAGCGCCTCGCACAGCGCGGGCGTGAGGAGCGCCGGATCGCCGCGCCCTCGCAGGGTGGTCTTGCGATCGACGATCTCCACCGCCGGCAGCGCGCGGCCGTCGACGCGCTCCGGCAGCCGGAGCGTGCGCAGCCTGCCGTCCTGCGCGCGGCGCAGCGTCTCCAGCGAGGGCGTCGCGCTGCCCAGCACCGCGACCGCGCCGGCGTCGCGCGCGCGGACGAGCGCCAGGTCACGGGCGTGGTAGCGGAGCCGATCCTCCTGCTTGTACGAGGGCTCGTGCTCTTCGTCCACGACGACGATCCCCAGGTCGCGGACGGGTGCGAAGACCGCGCTGCGCGCCCCGACCACCACGCCGGCGGCGCCGCCGCGGACCCGGTGCCATTCCGACAGCCGCTCGCGTTCGGTGAGCCCCGAGTGGAGCACCGCGACGTCGTCTCCGAAGCGCGCGCGGAACCTCCCGGCGAGCTGGGGCGTGAGCGCGATCTCCGGCACCAGCGCCAGGGCACCCCGGCCCTGGCTCCGGGCGTGGGCGATCGCCTCCAGGTACACGTGCGTCTTCCCGCTCCCGGTGACTCCGTCGAGCAGGAACGGCGCATACCCGCGAGCGTCCAGCGCCGCGCGCAGCTCGACCAGGGCCGCGGATTGGGCCGCCGTCTCCCGCACGACGGCCGAGCCCCAGGGCGCGTCGGCGAGCCGCGCTGCTCCGGCCGGCTCGGTGCGCAGCGCGACCAGCCGGCGCGCCGACAGCTTGCGCAGGTGCGGCCGCGCGCCGGGGAAGGCGGCGAGGAGCTCCTCGACCGGGACACCCGCCGGATCGCGCGCGAGGAGCCAGGCCAGCACCTCCGCCTGGCGCGGCGAGCGCGCCGGGGGCTGGGCGCCGGGGACGGCCGCGGCCAGCTCGACCTGCGGCGCGTGCACCCGCGGCCGAGCCTCGGAGGCAGTCAGCGTGACGAGGCCGCGCTTCTCCAGCGCGCGCAGCTGGGCGGGACGCAGCACCCGTCCCTCGCGCAGCGCGCGCAGCAGCTGTCGCGTGCGCGTCGCCGCCTCCTGGCGGCCGGGCAACAGCGCCCGCTGCATGCCGTCGAGCAGCGCCTCGCCCTCGGGAGTGAGCGCGCCGCGCAATTCCTCGCGCAGATCGATCCCCGGCGGCAGCGCGACCCTGACGGCCAGCCCCAGCGGGGCGAGGTAATGGGCCGCGGCCCAGCGGACGAGTTGGAGGACGTCGGGCGGGAGGAGGGGCTGGTCGTCGAGGACGCGCAGCACGTCGCGCAGCTCGCCGCGCCCCGGGCGGGCAGGACCGAGAATCACCCCTGTCGCGGTGCGCCGCCCCAGCGGGACCAGGACGCGGCGGACGGGCTCGACCGCGCCGTCCGGCAGCCGGTAGGTGAACACGCCGCCGTTCGCCGGTACGGGCAGCGCCACCTCGACGAGCGTACCGTCGCGCTCCCGCGGCAGTCCGTCCGCGGGACGCCCGCCGGCCGGGTGGGGAGCGCCGTCTTCCCCGGGATGCGGTCTACTCGCGCTCGTCGTCCTCTTCCTCGCCGGTCTCCCGGAACCCCTTCGTCTCCAGCACCTCGAAGCGCGCCGACGGCTTGCCGTCGCGGTGCAACTCGAGGATGCGCGGGAACCACTCGGCCGCGGCGGGGTTTCCGTACTCCAGCAGGCGCAGGTCCTCGAGGTGCCCGTCGCGGCGGGCGATCAGCCGGGCAGGCGCGTACGTGTCCTTGTAGAGCCAGAGCTGCGGCCGATCGGCTTGCCGCGGCGGCGCTCCCACCACGACGGCGACGCGGTCGCCCAGGCGGTCGTAGGCGGCCGCGGCGGTCAGGTCGGCGCCGGCGATGGTCGCTGCCGCTCCCAGCGCGCTCTCGGCGTCGGCCGACCGCAGCCCGCGATAGGCGATCAGCGGGCAGGCCAGCTCGATCAGCTCCTGCTCGGGATTCCCGGCGGCGCTGGAGGGGAGCGGCTGCGCGACCGTCCCGCGCACCTGCGCGCCTCCTTCCAAGCGGCAGGAGAGAGGGAAGCGCAGCGCGAGCACCCGCTGGACCGGGGCTGCGTCGCCGATCTGCAGCGTACCCGTGAGCGTCACGTCCCGCGTCCGGTTGCCCTCGTTGACGCGCGCGGCTGCCTTCTTCAGGAGCACCGCGGTCGAGGGGATGAACGCGAGGGCAGGAGCCGCGGCGGCGAGCACCGCGGCCGCGAGCGCTGGCCTCAGCACGCGTTTCGCGCGCTTCATTTCACCACCTCGCGGAGCCAGGCGAGCAGCGGGTCGCGCAGGTCGGGTCGCTTGAGCGCGTAGGCGACGTTTGCCTGCAGGTACCCGAGCCGGTCCCCGGCGTCGTGGCGCGTCCCTTGGAACCGGACGCCCAGGAGCCGCTTCTGCTGCGCGAGCACGGCGAGCGCGTCGGTCAGCTGGATCTCTCCCCCCGCGCCCGGCTGCAGCCGCGCCAGGACGTCGAAGATGTCGGGCGGCAGCACGTAGCGCCCGATCACCGCGAGGTTCGAGGGCGCGCGGTCGCGGGGCGGCTTCTCCACGATACGCTCCACCTCGACGTGGCCGCCCTCGACCGCGCGTCCCGCCGCCACTCCATAGAGGTGCACTTGCGCCTCGGGGACTGGCATCAGCGCGACCGCCGCCTTCCCGGTCTTCTGCGAGAGGCGCACGAGCTGACCGATGGCGGGCTCCTCCGCGTCCACCAGATCGTCGCCGAGCAGCACTCCGAACCACTCGGCGCCCACCGCGTACCGTGCGGCGAGCACCGCGTGCCCGAGGCCGAGCGGCTCCTTCTGGCGCACGCTGACCAGCCGCACCGAGTCGCTGATGCGGCGCACCTGCTCGAACAGGTCCTTCTTCCCCTTCCGCTGCAGCTGATCCTCCAGCTCGTACGCGCGGTCGAAATGATCCTCGATGGCTCCCTTCCCGCGCCCGTTGACCACCACCACCTCTTCCGCCCCCGCGGCGAGCGCCTCCTCGACGATCAGCTGGATGGCCGGCGTGTCGACGATGGGCAGCATTTCCTTGGGGACCGCTTTGGTGGCGGGCAGGAACCGGGTGCCCAGGCCGGCGGCCGGGACGACGACCTTGCGCAAGGGATGGTTCATCGCACCTCCGCGGGGCCGCGAAGGTAACATCGGCTGCCCCAAACCGCACCGTGTTCCTCCGAGATCCTGCTCCTCTGTAGCGCCGCTGTCCGACATCGGCCGCCGCCGTATCCGGCGGCGCCGTGCTTTTAATCGCGGACCACATGGACCGCGTTCTACACTGCGCGGACAATGCGCGCGTTCCTCGCCGCCCTGCTCGCCGTGGCCGCGGCCGCGCGGGCTCAAAACAGCATCAAGGACCCGGGCGCGCCCTGGCCGGTGTTCGTCGACCTCCCTCGCGCAACCGCCATGGGCGGCGCGCACGCCGCGATCGCGACCGGGAACGACGCCATCACCGTCAACCCGGCCGGCATCGCGCAGCAGCGCAGGTACCACCTGGAGGTCGACGGGCTGCTCGACTCGCGCTTCCCGGCGCAGGCCCTGATCGCGAGCATCGTGGACACCACCACCTCCGCGGTCGGGACCGGATTCCTCTTCTCGCGGTGGGGCAGCGGCCAGCCCGGCGGGCGGGGCGAGGGATGGTACGGCGCGCTCGCCTACTCCTACGCCGCGGGCGGCAGCTACTTCGTCGGCGGCGAGACGAAGTACTACCGCTTCGCCACACCCGACGGTCCGGTGCGCAGCTTCGCCCAGGACGTAGGGCTGTTGGTCAAGCGGGGCGGCTTCGCCTACGCCGTCGTGGTGCAGAACGTCTCGACCAGCGCGATCCCGAACTTCCCGGTGAGCAGCACGGTGGGGATCGCCTGGGGCAACGACCGCGACTGGCACCTCGCCTTCGACTACAAGGCAGACCTCTCGGATCTCAAGAACGTGAAGCACCGCGGCTCCGGTGGGCTGGAGTTCCTCATCGGCGACGCGCTGGCGCTGCGCGGCGGCGCCACCTGGGACGCGACCCACGATCTGTGGTGGGCTTCGGCCGGCCTCGCGCTCCTCACCGAGAAGGGCGGCGCGCAGATCGTGCTGCGTCGCCGCCTGAACGGCGACCGCTTCGACCAGTTCCTCATGGCGGGGATCACGCTGTACCTCGAGTGAGGACCAGAGCGCAGCCGTGACGTCCGCGCCATGAATGGCGCGGCGCCGCCGAATACGGCGGCGGCTAGCGCCGGATCCGAGGAGCGACGAGCGGCTGTCCCGTCGCGGGGTCGGGCACCACGTCCACCTCTGTGCCGTACGCCTCGCCGAGCAGCTCCGGGCGCAGGACCTCGAGGGGGGGGCCTTCGGCCAGGAGCCGCCCGGCGCGGAGGAGCACCAGCCGGTCGCATGCGGCCCCGGCGAGCGCCAGATCGTGCAGCACGAGGAGCGCGCCGCGCCCGCTCTGCGCGCGCCGCCGGACCGCCCGGACGAGCAGCACCTGGTGCGCGAGATCCAGCGCGCCGGTCGGCTCGTCGAGGACCAGGAGCGCGGCGTCCTGGGCGAAGGCGCGGGCGAGGAAGACTCGCTGGCGCTCGCCTCCGGAGAGCTGCGCCACCGGCCGCCCGGCGAGATCCAGCGCGTCGGCCTCGGCCAGCGCGGCCTCGGCCAGCGCGCGATCTCCCGGCGCTTCCAGCGCCCAGAGGCCCAGGTGCGGGGCGCGGCCCATCAGCGCCACCTCGCGCGCGGTGAAGGGCAGATCCGCCGGCTCGTCCTGGGAGAGGAAGGCGACGCGCCGGGCGCGCTCGCGGCGCGGCAGCGCGAACGCGTCGTCTCCTCGCAACCGCACCGATCCGGCGGCGGGGCGGAGCAGGCCGCAGGCGATCCGCGCCAGCGTGCTCTTGCCCGCGGCGTTGGGACCGATGAGGCCCACCACCTCGCCCGGATCGACGCGCAGCGAGACGCCGGCGACCGCCTCCGGCGACTGCGCGTCGTGGCGGTAGCGAACCGACTCGATCGCCAGCAGCGGCGCGGTCACGTGCGCCTCCGCAAGAGGAGGACGAAGAGCGGGGCGCCGAGCAGGGCGGTCACGGCGCCGACGGGAGGCTCGGTCCCCAGCCCGCGGAAGAGAGCGCGCGCGATGGCGTCCGCAAGCACCAGGAAGGCAGCCCCGCCCAGCGCCGATGCCGGGAGCACGACGCGGTGATCCGGACCGGCGACCAGCCGGACCGCGTGCGGGACGACCAGACCGACGAAGCCGACCAGCCCGGTCAGCGCGACCGCGGCGCCCACGGCGGCGCTGGCCGCGAAGAAGGCCAAGAGGCGGGTGGCTTCCACGTCGACGCCGAGCGCGGCGGCGCCTTCGTCCCCCAGCGCCAACAGATTCAGGCGGCCGGCGAGCGCGGTCAGGATCGCCGCCGCGACGAGCACCACGGCGCCCGCCGCGACCAGCACTCCTTCCGGCTCGTAGCCCAGCGTGCCGGCCAGCCAGAGCAGGACGGCCTGGGTCTTCTCCGGCGCGAGCACCGACTCGAGCGCGATGACCACGGCGGAGGCGAACGAGTTGAACACCACGCCGACGAGCAAGGCGCGCTCCGGGTGCAGCCGCCCCCGCGCGCGGCCCAGCGTGAACACCAGCACGGCGGCAGCCAGCGAGCCCAGGATCGCGGCGAGCTGCGTGGGCAAGAGGCCGATCCATCCCGCGGCCGACGCGCCGGCCACGCCGAGCGCCGTGCCGGTGACGGCGACCGACAAGGCAGCCCCGATCGCCGCCCCGCCGGAGAGGCCGAAGATGAACGGATCGGCGAGCGGATTGCGCAGGAGCGCCTGCAGGGCGACGCCCGCGACGGAGAGGCCGGCGCCGACGATGGCGGCGAGCACCACCCGGGGGACGCGCAGGCGGAACAGGACGGTCGCGTCCGGCTCGATCCCATGGAGCGCAGCCGTCCAGGACAGGGTGCCGGCGCCCAGCGAGAGGCCCACGCCGACTGCGATCGCGACCAGCGGCGCGAGCGCGAGCAAGGCGATCGCGGCGCGCACTGCCGCGGAGCGCTTCACGGCATTCGCTTCCCGCGCAGGGCGGCGACCAGGTCGTCGAGTCCCTCGGCGAGGCGCGGACCGGGGTGCAGCAATGCGGTCGACCGGAGCGTCTCGACCCGCGCCCGCGGAAGCCCGGGGATGGGAGGACGGCCCTGTGGCGGGTCGAACCCGCAGATGACGATCACTTCGGGCTGCGCGCGCACCGCGGCCTCGACGGACAGGCGCGCGAACGGCCGCTCGGGGTCACCGGCGGCATTGATCGCTCCTGCGTCGCGCAGGAGCTCGCCCGCGAACCCGCGCGGCCCGGCGACCACCAGCGGATCGAGCCCGAAGACGAGCAGTGCGCGGGGATGCGGACCGCGCGCCGCCTGCGCGCGGACGCGCGCGCGATGCTTGTCCAGGTCCTCGCGCAACGCGCGGCCGCGGTCGGGCAGCCCGAGGAGCGCGCCGATCTGCTCCATCGCGTCGCCGATCTCCCGCAGGTCGACGAGCGAGAACGCCTCGACGGGGATGCCGAGGCGCGCCAGCGTCTCCACCGGCCCGCGGTTCTCCGGAGCGGGCTGCGCGAGCACCAGGTCGGGATGCAGGCCCAGCACGGTCTCCGGCTCGGGGTCGTTGTATCCGCCGACGCGCGGCAGCGTCGCCAGGCGCGGGTCGTCGTCGAAGCGCGTGACGCCCACCAGCCGATCGCCCGCGCCGAGCGCGAGCACGATCTCGCTCAGCGAGGGCGCGAGCGTCACCACTCGCCGCACCTGCGCGGGCACCTGCGGCCCCAGGTGCTGCCGCGTCAGGGCGGCGGCGAGCAGCAGCGCAAAAAGCCGCGTCACTGCACCGGCTTGAGCTGCGGCGCCACGACATTGCTTGTGGCCCAGTTCACGACGACCACCGTATCATCGTCCAGCGCCTCGAGATTGAACGGATTGGAGCCGAGGCCCGTATTTGCGTCGGCGACGACCTTCGGTCCACCAGGGGCCTGGAGGTCGATCTTCTGCACGGTGTTGCTGGTTGAGGCGACGGTAAAGACGAATCGGCCCCGAGCCTTCACGTCCTGCAGCGTCGACGTCGAGCTGTTGAAGGTGAGCGCGAGCTGCGCGGTGAGCGTCGCGCCGGGTGTGACGAGCGTCATCGTGTTCTCGTTGGAGTTCACCACCGCGATGCGACCGTCCCCGGTCGCGGCGAACTCGGTCGGCTGCGCGCCCACCGCGGTCGACCCTTTCGCGGCGCCGGTCTGCGCGTCGAACCGGGCGAGCATGCCGGCTTCGGTCGTGGCGCACAGGGCGTACAAATCGCCGTTCACGATGCCGACGTATGGGATGAACGGAAACTGTCCCGTCGAAGGGCAGGGGACTGCGATCGGGGGGTGGTTCGCGTCCGAGCCGTCGGCCGTAGTGAAGGTCCCGCGATCGACGCTGATGAGCTGAGGAGTGGAGGAATCTCCCAGCCAGATCTTCGTGGGAGTCACGGCCACGCCGCTCGGGACGTGGCCCATTCCGGTCACAAGTCCGCGGCTGACCGTCTTGCTGGTGGGATCCACCTCGAACACGCCACGCCCCGGCGTCGCGCCGCTGAAGTCCCCCGAGCAGGCGACGTACAGCTTCCCGCCATCCTCGCGGACCACCCCGGGATTCGTGCACTGGTGTCCATCGGAGCCGCCCAGGTCGATGAGGTCCACGCTGCCCGCGAACGGATCGATGCTGGCGAGGAACCCGGGACCGGCGGTCACCACGAAGTTGCCCTCCGCCCGGGCGTTGCTGAGGGTCGCGTACACGCGCCCGCCCAGCTGTGCGGTGTAGAGGGGCCGCGCCTCTCCCGGCTTCGCCGGATCGAACGGCTTGAGCAGGGCCCCGGAAGGCAGCGCGAAGTGCTCCTGCGGCGGGGGACGGGTCCCGTGTCCACAGGCCAGCACGCAGAGCAGCGGAACGATTCGGGTGCGGTTCATGGCGGCTCCTTCAGAGTCGTGCCCGGGCGATGACGGCGAGTGAGAGGCCAGGTAGGGGGTACTGGAAGAGGTCCTGCATCGTGCGGTCGTCGAGCAGGTTCTTCGCCTCGACGTCGATCCACAGAGGTCCGGCGACGCGCGCCCCCGCCCCGGCGTTCACCAGGACCTGGGCGGGCAAGAAGGCCGTATCGAACTGGTTCCGCGGCATGGAGGCGGTCGCATTGGCCTCCGCGTACGACTCGAATCTCCCCGCGTGGTGGGCGACGCGGACGAACAGCCGATGGGGAGGCCGGTACGGGAGGGAGTGGCCCTCGAGCGTGCCGGGGCGCGTGTTGCTCGCCTGCAGTGCCGTGTAGGCGAGCTCGGCGGTGAGGCCGTACCGCAGCTTCGCCACCGCCTGCAGCTCGAATCCCCGGATGCGGGCCGCTCCGACGTTGAACGGTTTCACCGCGGCGGGCGGGAACAGCTCGTAGACGATGAGATCCCGGTACCAGGAGGCGAAGGCGCCGGCGGACACGGTCAAGCTCTCCGACCGGTAGGCGATGCCCACGTCGATGGACCGCCCGTGCTCGGGAGCGAGATCGGTGTTGGGGGCGAGCCCACCTTGCCGCAGGTACAGCTCGCTGAACGTGGGGACGCGGAAAGACAGACCCGCGCCTGCGCGCAGCTCGATCGGTACGCTCCATGGCCGCAGCGTGGCCGCGATCGCGGGGCTGACCCCAGCCTCCTTGCCGACGACGTCGACCCGGAGCGCGGGGAACACCGAGAGCGCGCCAAGGCGTACGTCGTCGGAGATCGAGGCGGAGAAGACGCCGCGTCGGTGGAAGCCGGTGCCGTCACCCGATGCGCGATCCATGCCTGCGGTCACGGAGCCGCGCACCCACTGGCGATCGCCGACCGGTGCGCCCAGCTCGACCTCGCCTCTTGCCGCGGAGGCGGACTGGAGCGAGCTCGGGCAGCCGGATGCGCCGTCGTCGCAGTCCCCGAATGCGGAGGCGCCGCGCAGCTCGATGCGGTCCAGGTCGCCCCACGCGCGGACCGAGTAGGATGCCGAGCCGGCGGTGCTCCGGAATCGTGCGCCCAGCAGCCCGCTGCGGTCCAGCTCGCGCGATCGGTGAGTCGGGCTCGTCGCCGGGCCCGGCAGCCCGCGCTCGCCGAGCGAGCCCTGGAACAGGACGTCCACTCCGGTCTCGCCGGCGATGGGCCACGTGCCCCGGAGCAAGGCGGAGCTACGCCACGAATCCGCGTTCGCCCGGGTGAACTCGTAGTACGGCGCGCCGCCGATCTCAGGCGTCAGTTGCTGGTCGTACCGGAAATCGCCCGCGCTCCGGTTCACCTCCAGCGCGACGAGCCCACCGCCTTCTCCATTCCAGGGCACGCTGACGCTGCTGCTCGCGCCGAAGGTCCCGAACGAACCGCCGGTCAAGCGTGCGTCTGCGACGAGCCGATCGGTGCGGGGCCGGCGAGGCACCAGCTCCACCACTCCGCCCAGTGCGCCGGCGCCGAACTGGGCGCCGAGAACGCCCCGGCTGATCACCAGCCGGTCGAGGAGCGAAACGGGGAGGCTGGCGAGATCGACCGCGCCACCGCCGGGACCGTGGAGCGGGATCCCGTCGAGCAGGACGAGGGACTGGTCGGCGCTGGCGCCGCGCAGGGAAAGCGTGGTCGCCTGGCCCGGCCCGCCCAGCGCGTGAACCGACACGCCGGGGGCGGTGCTGAGCAACTCCGCGACGGAGCGCACCTCGCCGGCGAACTTGTCCGCCTGCACGACAGTGGCCTGCGCGGCCGGCGCGCGCGTGGACCCCTCCGGCGCGGTCACCACGATGTCGACCGGCTCGGCCTCGGGTCTTGCGTCCTCCGCGCGCGCACGCACGGGGGCCGCGATGAGCGCGAGCGCGGTCACGGCGGGAGGGGCGAAGCGGATGGACCGCCGGAAGGCGGCGAAGGCGCGCGGCACTGATCTCCCCTCTTTCTCGCGAAGAGGTGGATTCGTTGCTCGCCGCCAGGCAGGTCTCCTGGCTCCCGGGTGTGCAGCGAGCCCCGCTCGCTGCGCGCCGTCCCGCCTTCCCCGGCCTTCCTTCAAGGCCGAGTGGCTACGTGGGACCGGCTCCCCGGCTACAGTGGCGGGACCGCGCCGGTTTTCGACCGGCTTCCCTCAATGGCCCTCTCGGGCACCACGGCGGCGGGTAGAATCTGTGCCGGCCCTCCTACGCCCGCGGGCCGCGCCGGTCAAGGCCGACCCTGTCCCATTCTCGGACCCCCTCTCGTCGTGGAACGCCGTGCGCGAGCCCGCGCAGAGCGGGCGATGCTGGCACGGCACGTGCTCCGGCAAGCCGGCATGGCCGCACTGGCGCGGCCGGGCGGGAGGGGTGGATGGAGAACCAGGCGAGCATGGCGCCGATGCAACCGGTGGGGCCCAACGAGAGCGGCGTGTGGAAGAAGCCGTGGATCGCGTACAACATCATCGACAAGCCGGGGCTGCGGAACCGGATCTGGAGCCGCGTCGGCATGGCGTGGCTGAACCGCGACGGGTCGATCAACGTGGTGCTGGACTCGCTGCCGCTCGGCGGCCGGATCCAGCTGCGCGAGGACGACCGCGATCGCCGGACCGAGCCGCGCGGCGGCCCGGGTCCGCTGGCCGTCGCGGCGCAGGACCCGCAGGAGTAGGGCACGTGCAGCTTGCATTCCTGCTCGGGCTGCTCGCGTCCGCTCCGCAGGCAGCGGCCCAGCCCGAGCTTGCTCCGGAGGTCCGGAGCGTGCGCCCTCGCGCACGCCCCGGAAAGCCCGCGATGTCCGGCGTCGTGAACGTGAACCGCGCCAGCGAGGCCGAGCTGCGGCTCTTGCCCGGCATCGGCCGCGGACGGGCGCATGCCATCGTCGAGCGCCGGAGCAAGCGTCCCTTCTCGAGCATCGAGGAGCTTGCGCGCATGAAGGGGATGAAGGGCGTAGTGCAGAAGCTCCGCAGGCACCTGGTGGTCGAGGGCGACACGACGCTGCGCCCCGTGCCCCCCGTTCGTTGACCTGATCTATTGGGGGGTCGAGGGGGGAGCGAGCTCCCCCCTTGTGGAGGCGCCGAAGGCGCCGGATCGGAGAGCGTGGCGTTACCGGCAGAGCGGTCGACGTGCGTCAATGCACCGGAAGTAAATGTGGCGCCGGGCCAGAGACGTCGATCTTCCCGAACTGCGCCTCGTACTTGGCGACGTTGTCCTGGAGCGCGAGCAGCAAGCGCTTCATGTGCTTGGGGCTGTTGATCACGCGCGCGCGCACCACCGCCTTCGCGGCCTGCGGCTGGACGTAGATGAAGTCGATCACGAACTCGGTCTCGTTGTGGTTCAGGAGGGCCATGTTGACGTAGGCGCCGTTCGCGATCGCGTCGTCGATCTGGAGCTGGATCTGCACCTGCTGGGGCACCTGCCCGTGTGGCGGATTGTCGGCCATGCCTGCTTCTAGCACGTCCATTTGCGGCCCCTGCGCGGACGTGGTACCGCGCCCTCCCGCATGTCCGGTCCGGCCGCTCCGTTCAGCCTCGGCGAGGGCGACGACGCGTGCCTGCTCTTGCACGGCCTGACGGGCTCGCCGTCGGAGGTCCGCCCGGTCGGCGAGGCGCTGGCGCGCGCCGGGTTCCACGCGGTGGGCCCGCTCCTGCCCGGCCATGGCACCTCTCCGGGCGATCTGGAGACGGTCACCCGCGCCGACGTGCTGGATGCCGCGGAGGATGCGCTGCTCTCGCTGCGCGGCGCGCGGCGGGTGTACCTGTGCGGCCTCTCCATGGGCGCGCTGCTCGCCGTCCGCCTCGCCGCCAAGGGCTTCGTGCGGCAGGGCGTGGCTCCCGTCTCGGCGCTCGCGCTCCTCGCGCCGGCCGTGGAGATGGCGGGGCTGACCTGGGTCTTCACGCAGGTCCTGGGCCGGCTGCCCGCCTTTCCCGGCGTGATCGGCAAGGGAGCCCGGGACATCCAGGCCCTCGCGGGAATGCCGCCACCCGACGACCGCGTGCCTGAAGGCGAGCCGGCGCCGCGCACCGCCGTCAACGAGGACGGCTCGTACTCGGCCGTGCCGTGGCGCTGGGGGCGCGAGCTGCGGCTCCTCTCCGAGGAGACGATGGCGGTCGCCAGCCGCGTACGGGCGCGGGCGCTCATCCTCCATGGCGGGCGCGACCGGACTGCTTCCTTGCGCGGGGCGCGGCGCCTCTCGCGCTCGCTGTCGCGGGCCGGCCCGGTGCGGGTGTTCCCGCAGAGCGGGCACGTGCTGCCGCTGGACGTGGACGGACCGGCCGTGTGCGATGCGATCGTCTCCTTCTTCCAGGAGGGATGAGATGGCGAAGTACGTCCTCGCGATCGACCAGGGCACCACCGGCACCACCGCGCTGGTCCTCGACCAGCAGCTCGCGGTCCGGGGCAAGCGCAACGTGGAGTTCCGGCAGATCTTCCCCCGGCCGGGCTGGGTGGAGCACGACCTGGAGGACATCTGGGCCTCGACCCTGAAGGCGATCTCCGCCGCGCTGCGGGACGCGTCGGTGAAGCCGGCCCAGCTCGAGGCCCTCGGCATCGCCAACCAGCGCGAGACGGCGCTCCTGTGGGACCGGCGCACCGGCCGGCCGATCCACAACGCCATCGTCTGGCAGGACCGGCGCACGGCGGATGCCTGCAACGCGCTGCGCGCGGCGGGGAAGGAGCCCTGGGTCCACGAGAAGACGGGTCTGGTGCTGGACGCCTACTTCAGCGCCACCAAGGTGCGCTGGATGCTCGACAACGTGAAGGGCGCGCAGGTGCGCGCGGAGCGAGGCGAGCTGGCGTTCGGCACCGTGGACGCGGCGCTCCTGTGGAGGCTCACCGGCGGCGCGGTGCACGCGACCGACGTGACCAACGCGTCGCGCACGCTGCTGATGGACCTCGCCGGGCGCCAGTGGGACGACGAGTTGTGCCAGCTCTTCGGCGTGCCGCGCGCGGTGCTCCCCGAGATCCGTCCTTCCGCGGGCGTCTTCGGGACGGTCAAGGGCGTCCGCGGGCTCCCGGACGGGCTTCCCATCGCCGGGATCGCCGGAGACCAGCAAGCCGCGCTGGTGGGGCAGGCGTGCTTCGCCGAGGGCGAGGCCAAGTGCACCTACGGAACGGGCGCTTTCTTGTTGATGAACGCGGGGAACCGGCCGGTCACCTCCCGCCACGGTCTGCTGGGCACCGTCGCGTGGCAGGTGGGCGGCGAGGTGGCCTACGCACTGGAGGGGAGCGCCTTCATCGCCGGCGCGGTGGTGCAGTGGCTTCGGGACGGGCTCGGGCTGTTCCGGAAATCAAAGGAGGTCGAGGCGCTGGCGAGGAAGGTCCCCGACTCCGGTGGCGTGGCGGTCGTGCCCGCGTTGGCGGGCCTGGGCGCGCCCCACTGGAGGCAGGACGCGCGCGGCCTGATCAGCGGGATCGACCGGGGCACCACCAAGGCGCACATCGCGCGCGCGGCGCTGGAAGGGATCGCGTTCGAGATCTACGACCTCGCCCAGGCCATGTCGCAAGACATCGGCAAGCCGATGCCGATGTTTCGCGTCGACGGGGGCGCCTCGACCAACGACCTGTTGATGCAGTTCCAGGCCGACCTGCTGCAGACGCCGATCGAGCGGCCGCGCATGGTCGAGACCACCGCCCTGGGCGCCGCCTTCCTCGCCGGCCTCGGCACCGGCGTCTGGCCGGGAATCAAGGAGCTGTCCAAGGCCTGGCGGGCCGGGAAGCAGTTCCGCCCCCGCATGAAGCCGCAGGACCGCGACGAGCACCTCGCCCGCTGGCGCAAAGCCATCGACCGCGCCTGCCTGTAGTCGTGCTGTCCAGTCGTGAACTCGTCCCGGGACGGGACGCAACGCGTCACAACACGAAGCAGATGCCACCGGTGGAGCTGGCTGCGCTGGAACTCCCGAGTCTACTTAGCGGCAAAGCGTGGCGAGCTGCTCGAGCGGCATGGTGACCCAGGGCACGAGCCGCGTCTGCCGCGCCGTCGCCACCTGCTCTTGCAGGATGTCGCCGCCGGTCGGTGCGACCCTTGGATCGTGCCGGTAGACGGGGTCGCGCTGCGCGTCGTCGAACGAGATCCAGCGGATGCCTTCGCTTTCGTAGAGAGTGAGCAGCTCATCGAGCATCACGGCGTCGAACGCGCCCCCGTGCAGGATCAGGATGTGCCGGATCCGGCGCCCGAACAGCCGCCGCGCAAAGCTGTCGTCGAAAGCGAGGAACGTCTGCGCGCTCTGCAGGAAGCTCCTTCTCAGCTCCTCGATCGAGCCCCGATCGCCTCGCGCAAGACAGCGCGCGTACGGCTCGTTCCACGCGAAATCTCCGAAGTCCACCGTGACCTCGGCGATCCGGTAACCGTGCTCCGCCAGGTGCGCCCGGATGGCGTCGTGCGCCTCGCCGGTCTCGCCTTGCCTGAGCTCGGGGTAACGAAAGACCTTCCACCGCTCCTCTGGACCCGGCTGAAGCTCGCGAAGGAGCGGCTCATTGCGATGAAGCTCCGCGAAGTAGGCCGGAAGCTCCTTCGGCGTGCTGTGCGAATAGGTATGGTTCCCCAACGGATACCCGGCTGCGACCCACGCCTCGAGCGCGGCCCGTCCATCCGGATGTTCCGCCCCCTTCCCATTGACGAACCCGTACACCTGATCGCCTGCCGAAAGCGTCGGGCAGGAACGGAATTCACAGCTCGGAGCGAGGGGAGTCGCGGGCGCGGATCAGCCGCCCTGGACCGTGGCCAGCTTGATGCGGACGATCGCCTCGACCAGCTTGCGGCTCACGGGGTCGAGGTCGATGAACTCGATGGCGATGGCGCCGGGGTTCCCCGGGGCGCTCGGCTCGAGCACGCGGACAACGCGCGCGCGGCCCTCCACGATTCGGCGATTGCCGGCATCGAAGCGCAGCTCGAGGGTCTGGCCGGGCTCGCGGAGCGGCCCGGCATGCTCGCTGCGCAGGAACATGCCGCTCTCCGAGAGGTCCTCCGCGTACACCGCCAGGAACTGCTGCACGGAGTCGAACTTCACCCCCACCAGCAGATCGACCGGAGCGCGTGGATGGCGACGCCGCTCCTCCTCGACGGCCGAGAGGCGCCGACTTCCCTCGGGCGGGTTGAGCCCGGCCGCGTCTGCCTCCCCGCGGGACGGCATGGGCTTCCCGGCGTCGACGCCGGGCAAGGGCGCTGGCCCTGACCGTCCGGCGATCGGGGGCGGCGTCGAGTCGTGCACGTGGCCCATCCTGCCCGACGCCGGTGCAAGCGCTCAACGTAGGAAGGGGTGTGCGGGAGTCAGGTCATGAGCGCCTCCATCGCCGCGGCCACCGTAGCGGCGGGCTGCAGCTCGAGGGGCGGGTCGTTCAGCCGGCGGGCATTGCTCTCTGGAAGCACGCAGCGCCGGAAACCGAGCTGGGCGGCTTCCGCGAGGCGCTGCTCGACCTGGCTCACCCCCCGCACCTCGCCCGCCAGCCCGACCTCGCCGAGCACCAGCGTGCGCGGGTCGAGAGGAACGTCGCGGAAGCTGGAGAGCACCGCCGCCGCCACCGCGAGGTCGCCGGCGGGCTCGTCCAGCGAGGCGCCGCCGGCGACGTTCACGTAGATGTCCTGGTCGGAGAGCACCACGCCCTCCTTCTTCTCCAGCACCGCTGTCAGCAGGGCCACGCGGCCCCCGTCCACGCCGATCGCCGTCCGCCGCGGCGACCCTCCGCACGCCGAGGTCGACACCAGCGCCTGCACCTCGACCAGCAGCGGGCGGCTGCCGGTCATCAGGGCGACGACAGCGCTGCCCGACGAGTCCCGCGGGCGCTCGGCGAGGAACAGCGCGCTCGGGTTGCGGACCTCCTCCAGGCCGCTGCCCTTCATCTCGAAGACGCCGATCTCGTTGGTGGAGCCGAACCGGTTCTTGTGCGCCCGCAACAGGCGGTAGGCGTGGCTCCGGTCGCCCTCGAAGTACAGCACGGTGTCGACCGCATGCTCCAGCACGCGCGGGCCGGCGATGGCGCCGTCCTTGGTGACGTGGCCGACGAGGAGCGTGGGCGTGCCGGTGCGCTTCGCCCACTCGACCAGGCGCGAGGCGACCTCGCGCACTTGCGAGACGCTGCCCGGCACGCCGTCGAGCTGCGGCGCGTGCAGCGCCTGGACGGAGTCGACCGCGAGTACCTGTGGCCGGATGCGGTCGGCGGCCTGGAGCGCGTCGGCGACCGAGGTGTCGGCGCGCAGGAGCAACCCGGGCGAGAGCGCCGCCAGACGCTCACCCCGCAGCCGGATTTGCGCCAGCGACTCCTCGCCGCTCACGTACAGCACCGGCCTCTCGGGAGCGGCGCGAGCTACCCGGTCGAGCGCGCTGAGCAGAAGCGTGCTCTTGCCGATACCGGGGTCGCCGGCGAGCAGGACCGCCGCGCCCGCGACCAGTCCGCCGCCGAGTGCGCGATCGAGCTCGCCGATTCCCGTCCGCAGGCGGGCGCCGGACTCGAGCGGGACTCGGTCGATGCCGATGGCATCCAACCCGGAAGCCGAGCCCGGGACGTCCTCGACGATCGAGGCCCACTCGCCGCACTCCGGGCAACGGCCCAGCCACCGCGCCGTGCGGTACCCGCACCTCCCACAGACGTGCTCGACCCGCGCCACCTTCGCCGCCCTCGCCATGTCGCGGAAGGTAGCAGCGCCCTCCGACATCGTCCGGCCGCGGGGCTCGCGCGGCGCGGACCGGACGTGCCAAGCTGAGAGGCGGAGGTCACGGGGCATGCGCGCAGCGGTCATCGGGGGCGGGAGCTGGGGCACGGCGCTCGCGTCGGTCCTGGCCGGGAACGGATGGGAGGTCGTGATCTGGTCGCACGATCCCGAGGTGGCGGTCGCGCTGGGCGAGCGGCACGAGAACCCGAAATACCTGCCGGGGCTGCCGCTGCCGGCCTCGGTGCGGGGGAGCACGGACCTCGCCGAGGCGCTCTCGGGCGCGGAGCTGGTGGTGGCCGCCAGCCCCTCCCACGTGACCCGCGAGGTGATGGAACGCGCCGCGCCGGCGCTGCCGCGCGCCACGCCGATCGTGTGCGCGAGCAAGGGCATCGAGAACGAGACCCTGCTCACCATGAGCGAGGTGCTGGAGGAGGTGCTGCCTCCCGAGATGCATCCGTACCTCGCGTTCTTGTCGGGTCCGTCGTTCGCCAAGGAGACGATGAAGCGCATGCCGACGGCGGTGGTGGTCGCAGCCACCTGGGAGCGCATCGCCCGGCAGGTGCAGCGCGTCTTCTCGAGCGACTACTTCCGCGTCTACACCTCGAACGACGTGGCGGGCGTCGAGCTGGGCGGCTCGCTCAAGAACGTGTGCGCCATCGCCGCCGGCATCGGGGACGGCATGGGGTTCGGCCACAATACGCGGGCGGCGATCATCACCCGCGGCCTGGCCGAGCTGGTCCGGCTCGCCGTGAAGAAGGGCGCCAACCCGATCACGCTCTCGGGGCTGGCCGGCATGGGCGACCTGGTGCTGACCTGCACAGGCGACCTCTCCCGCAATCGCACCGTCGGCCTGGGCCTGGGCCGCGGGCAGACGCTGCAGGAAGTCCTCGCGGGGATGACGCAGGTGGCGGAAGGGGTGCGCACGGCGAGGAGCGCCCACGACCTCGCGGGCAAGCTGCAGGTGGAAATCCCCCTCCACCACGCCGTCTACCGGATCCTCCACGAAGGTCTTCCGGTCCGCGAAGCGATGTCGCAGCTCCTCTCCCGGGAGCTGAAATCCGAATTCTCCCTCCACTAGCCGAACCGGACAAAGACAGGTTCACGCAGAGCGCGCGGAGCTCGCAGAGGAAACTTCCCGGTTCTCCAAACGGGGCCCGCTGCGCCCGATTCGAAGAACAACAAAGAGTTTTCTCTGCGCCCTCTGCGAGCTCTGCGTGAACCGCTTTTGGTTAGACCGCCGGCAGCTGTGGGCGGAGGGCAGGGGAGGGGAGTTGGGGGTGCTGGGAGGGGTCGGCGGATTCGAGGTGGCCGAGGAGGTGGGACGAGGCGACCAGGATGATGGGGCGGAAGAGGAGGTTCAAGATCGGGGCGGCGAGCAGGGTCGCGGTGCTGAGCGCGAACCCCAGGGCGACGGAGGGGTTCGCTTCCATCAGCGCGATCTCGCCCCGCCAGGGCAGCGACAGCCGATCGCACAGGCGGGCGAAGGCGCGGAGCGGACCGCCGATGACCGGTAGCCGGTCGGCGGCGTTCCGGAACCAGCGCACGAACCACGGCGCGGGCGCTTGCCGGTCGGTGGCTTCGGCGCTGCGGATGGTCTCGCCCGGCAGCAGCACTCGGGCGTCGTCGAACGCGTCCACCACCACCCAGTGCACGCCCCACACCAGGATCACCGCGTTGGAGATGAGCATGCCCAGGCCCGGCAGGACCTTCCAGATCACCGCGAAGGGGATCACCCCGATCGCCACCACGATGGCCTGCTGGATGGCGCGCTTGAGCGACACGGCCATCGAGTACTCGCGCGGCCCGCAGGCACCGAACCCGAGCCGCCAGCGGACCATGGCCGCCAAGCGCGCATAGTGCTTGGCGAAGACGATCGACGGCACGGGCGCCAGCACCGCGAACGTCTTGTAGAAGGACTTCACCCAGTCCCACCAGCCGGTGCCGTCGTGCGAGAACGCCGCCACCACCGCGCAGAAGGCGCCCAGCCACGCGGCCGGGACCAGCGCCTCGCGCAGCAACTCCGGGTCGGAGATGAGCACGCGCAAGCCCAGGAGCGGCTGCGCCATCCCGTACACGACCCGATCGGGCGCCTGGTCACGCGGCGGGGGCGCCTGCTTGCGCGAAGCGAACGACCGCAGCCGGGACAGGGCGGCGCGCCAGACCGTCCTGGGGGCCAACAGGCCGGTGCCGGTCAGGGTGGTGGACATGCGATGCCAGTACGTCCGGACACCCGTCTTTATTGCAGCCTCGCGCGCCGGCGGCGCGAGCCGGTCCCCCGACGGATGGCCCATCGGTCGAGCATCCCGGGCGCGGCGGCTGGTGTCAACCGCCGGCGCGCTACTCGCCCAGATAGGCCTTGCGCACTTCGGGGCTGCGCAGCAGCTCCTGCCCCGTGCCGCTCTGCACTACCTGGCCCGTCTCCAGGACGTGCCCGTGGTGGGCGATGCCCAGCGCGAGGTGCGCGTTCTGCTCGACCAGCAGGATGGTCACGCCGGCCCGGTTGATCTCCTCGATGATGCGGAAGATCGTCTCGGTGACCTGCGGGGCAAGGCCCAGCGACGGCTCGTCGAGCAGCAGCAGC
>Ga0137397_10000105_pt1 | contig 54556 bp, 66 predicted proteins | sample czorhiz116metaG_FD_106658 | JGI IMG/M metagenome (GOLD analysis project Ga0137397, IMG submission 106658) | Vadose zone soil microbial communities from Angelo Coast Range Reserve, California, USA - czorhiz1.16 metaG | ecosystem: Environmental > Terrestrial > Soil > Vadose zone | place: USA... | reverse complement strand
TCGAAGTAACACAAGAACAAGTAATTGATTGATAAAATATCACATATGTGCAAATGTCCACAAGTCATGGTTCAAAGCGATACACGGAAATATCAGTTAAACCTTTACAATCCACAAACAGAGGAAGCAACTTTAGTGGCGGTCACTTCAATAACGCCCGCGTCTACTTTACCATGATTCAACTTCGAGAACACCTGCCTCGCGAGGTTGAAACCAACCCCGGAAGTGTCGATGGCAACAATATGGACCGACGTGCCCAACTTCGGGTTGGTGATGTTCCAGCACCCGCCGCAATTGGGCGAATTCCACTGGACGTCGTACGCGCCGCCGATGAAAGGGAAGGACGGAACGGAGCCGAACGTCGGGAATCGCGACGCAAGGCCGTTGGGCCCGTTCGAGCACGCGACGCTATTCATAGATCCGGCGCTGTTGTCGAACGTGGGGTCGTACGTGGCGCGAAGGGGCGAGGGCGTACTGATGGCCGGCGGCGGTGACACACTGATAGGACAGGTCGGGGTTACTGAAACCGAAGATGCCGAGGGAGACGGGACAACGGGCGGGGATTGCTGAGGCAGACCATGGGCAAGCGGCGTGAAGAGGAGTGCAAGGAGAAAGGTTGCGAAGTTGAACATTGTGGAAGGATTAGAGTAGTGGTGTATGTCACTGGGCTGTAACTGATGGGTCACCGAGAAGAAAACAGGCGCACTTTTATACGCGAAAAAAACACAGGGAGTTTGTGGGGCAGCAGTGATGAACGATTACAGATCCGAGTAATGCGGTGGTGGTGCTGAAATGTAGTGCTGGCGCGCAATTCCATTGCGAATGGAGAGAACAGGGGTCAAGCTATGCCAAGAACTGCATTCGCGGTGGAGCACTTTGTGGGGCCGTAAGCACGGCGGTGTAAAAGATTGAAAACCGTTGCCTGCGTTTTTTTTTTGGTGGCATCTGCGACGTTGAACTAAAAGGACGGAGAGCTGGACGCGCATCCCATCACGTGAAAAATATTGGAGATCACGTGAAAGCTGTTTAGTACAAGAACCTCAACATTCCATTGAGCCGGACAATGTCTATAGGAGAGCGGAACTAGGACATTGTATTAGAATGAATGTTCGGTAGAATCATTTCCCTTTGAAGAGGTGCTCGATGATCCAGATGCGAGTGTGGACAAGATCCTGTCGATATAGTCTGCTCCACTCCTACAAAGCAAAGCATTGAAAACCGTAATTGGCGGCGACAAGGAATGACGCAAAACAAGGCGCACCATTTTTGATGCGTTAGAACGTCGCAACCAATCTCCTTCTCTTTGCGCTGGACGGTCTCCACGTAAGCAAGCATGCCGTCCGACTTGAACCGTTGAGCAAGCTCGGCTATAGGATTAGGAGGTGACGAAGTGAACACGGGAATAAAATAGGATACAGGATAAACACACCAAAGCCGACTGCGTTACTGTGCAGGCCGGCTAGCGAGACCAATTGCAAGACGAAGCCCTCCTTTGCGAGGTCCCAAATGAAGCGCTTTAAATCAGCATCTATATGCCAAAGTTCAACGTGAGCATCGTGGGCAATTTCGGATGAGAACGGTACAAGCCTGAGTATCCGTGGGCACTCCAGTTGAAGCTCGGACTAAGGTTATAGACTAGCCATTTCCCAGGGAACTTCTCGCGAATTCGGCGGGCAAATGATTGAGCCTGCTTCAGATCGGGTGCCTTGGTTTCGAGCCAAATCATGTCAGCATAGGGGGCGAATGCCAATGCTCTGGACACCGCTGCATCAATCCCACCGGCAGTATGGTGATATCCCTCGCGGGTGCGCGGCACTGTGCCCGCAGTTGACGTAAAAAAGGTAAAGAGACGGTCAGCAAAATGACACGTACGATCCCAGTCCCAGTCAACTCGTGAACCAATAATGTCTGCGGCAATGTCGCGTGCCTCTGTGTTTGACTTTCCGGCAACCACCTCACGATAGCGCTCGAGAGCAGACGTTTTCTGGGAGGAGGGAACGTTGCTCGACTCCTGAATCGCTTGCTCGACCGCTAGAACGGTACGTACGTGAGATCTCGTCAGCTCGAGGGGAACAGCCCCAGCCCAACAATGAATGAACTTGCCCTCATCAAACGTGGTCAATTTACCATCGGACAACCATTTGGCCTCGAGGTTATCGATCTCTGCACCGCTCCGCCCTTCTGCTTCCGCCCGATCGAGCACCTCCGCCAGCGCGAGCCTGCGTGATCCGTCAGGTAAGCACGTTGGCACGCCTCGGATGTAAGGGTGATCGCGCGCGTCGACGGTAGATGAAAGGAGGCGCGCCGATTCGGCGTCCGTTCGCGCAATGAGGAGCATTGTGTGCTGTAGGAGATCCAGTTGGAAGCGAGACGCCACGAGGCGCGAGATGTGTGCGCTGGTGGGCACGACTACTTTTCCTGACAAATGGCCGCACTGCGCTCGGCAGTGTGAGCATGTGTGGATAGGGAAGGTGGTGGGCACACCGAGCGGAGTTATACCTTCTTTCCCCCATGGAGTTGATCCTCGAGATGAATGGCCGATGCTCCCTACATATGAACCGGCCGATGAACACGAGTCCTGAAAGTGGGAGCAACCTAACCCTACCGACTCTGCAAAGAGCTTGACAAGTTTCATCACTGCGGATGTGCCACCATGCCTAGGACAGGCAGGCAGGGCTCAGGGTCAGATCTGCGCTGCGCGGGGTATCGAGTCAAACTCACCCTGTATCCCCATCCGCAATGATGGGCCTCAGGTAGTCGATGTAAGGCATCTTGGCGCGTTCCTGTGGCGAAGCCTCCAACCGCGCATCGTAATGTTTCCTATCATGCAGCTGCTGCGCACGAAAGAGACGGTGGACTTGATTCGGAACCGTGGTGTATGGGTAATCTCTGTGTAAAATCAGGAGAAAAGGGAATTGCAAAAACAACCCCGCATGTTCAGAGTAAGTCAAAAGGCGCGTAGCGAAATCCGAAATTGGCGAAGGCTACCCACCCGAGGTCCGGTCCCACCTCGTTGTTGGCTGTCGTGAGCAGGCTGCTCGCCGCCCATCCAGAAACATACATGACCTCGAGCCATCGAGCCATCTGAGTCATTTGCACCGGATCCACAGCGCCGAGCGTATGTACCGGCTTGCCCTCCTTGGCGGTTCTGTCGAAAGTAGCATAGAGCTTGTCGGCAAGTAGTGTGGAAGGGAGGGGTAAGGGCGGGAGGGATCCCTGCTTCGAGGCAACAGCAGCTGCTGGGTATGGACGAGACAAACCCGAGAAACGTGGTTGCGAAAAGAAAGTCTCTACGGCAGCCACGCGTGAGGCAAAAGCCTCGGACTCTGCTGAGGGTGTTGGCGCATCCAAGGCCAGTGCGATCGGCCGCGCATAGGCAGCAGACGAGAACAATGACCTGGATATACGTCTCGAGGATGTCTTTGACGATGGGGAACGGAGGCAATACATATGGGGGACTCAACCTGTGTGAGGTGTAGACCGTACGACGCTGTCGGTGAACCCGGTTCAACGTAAAGCCAGTACAGTAGTTAGCTGACCCTAGGACCTACAGCACTCAACCAAAAAAAAACTGGAAATTTTATTTCGATACAATTGCGGGACAGTGAGATGTCGGCGACTAAGTATGCAACATGAGAGCTACATAAAATGTAACAGGGTAAGGCAAGGTATGTGCAGAGTACCATCAAAGATGCAGCAGACGTAATCAGATATTGCGGAATTTAACGTAGTGATACGGTATAAGTTAATCATGGGCGGGGCTAGAGCCCAGTCGGTGTTTCTGAGGGGCGGTGGGGTTGTGCCTTGTCCAGGGTCGCAGACGCCAGGCACTATCATCTAGATCAACGAGAAACCGATAACACGAGTGGGGTTCACGAGTGGGGTTCCAGAAGGCGCGGCGAATGCATAGAACAGATAAGAGATGCAAAGATGCAGGAATGGGGCACTGCACAAAACGAGTATTCCGATCAGTTATGGCATCAGAAAGAGCGAAAGGGTAAAGCTCACTAGATTAGTGTACGATATGGTGGTGAAAACCGAGTAGTAGAAGTGCGTCTTCGACCTTGACACCAGATAATCGACCGGGGATTTTTTGCAGACGATCGTAATCAATAGGGCTGATATTAATCCCACCACGGACATCTATTTGATGCGGACGAGAGGTAGGATGGGGTAAAGGCGATGGCTCCGGTGATGGAGTGACAGCCTCCTGATATTCTTCGTCATCGGTCCCGGCGTCTGAAGGCGCTACGCGAATGTGTTTACGTCCGGCGTTATTCGTAGTCATCACACCCGCGTCTTCAGTATCGGTGTCGATGTCATGCTCTGGATCTGGCACATGATCGGCTTCGTGCACACCGATGGAATACGAGGATGCCGCAGATGGGGTAACCGCACGGGATACTAAACCTGATCCCAACAGCACACTTTCAGTATCCCCCTCCTCTGCGGGCTTCTGGGCACGCTTGCGTGTTGACTGGCGGAGGTTGCGGAACCAATTCGTTACTTTTGCGAGGTCCCTGCAAAAAAAAAGGTATGTGTCAGTGGGTCGAAATTATGAGAGGGAAAAGCACATACATTCCAACCTCGAGCGCCAGAGCATTGCGCTCCTCGATGGAGGGAATCGAGGTGCGACGGTACAACTTCTGCAATGCCTCTAGTTGATGAGGCTCTGGCCGCGTGCGTCTTGGACGATGGGGTGGAATGATACAATGATAAGGGGAACTCCTCGACGAAGTAGATGCAATGGAACGTTCAATGCTAGGCGACCGCTTGTCCCTGCGTATGAGAGCCGAGACAGACGGATGTGATGACCGTGGGGGGAAAGCTGGCGTTTCGAGGGCCGGTAATTCTCGGGAATTCCGGGAGTAAGACACCATGTCTGCCAACCGATCTGCAGTCGGGCGGCCATTGCTATAGAGATGCGACACCTTATCAAACGCAACGTCATCATCCAGTCGCTTTTTTGCAAGGCTCCGCTGATTTTGAAACCAATTCGTGACACTCTGGTAGCGCCTGAGGATAGGGTGGCATAAAGAGTTTGAGTAAGCCACAGACAAGGTACAATAATTAATCCGACGCACATCCCAATCCTCTTGCCGAGCTCCTCACGCTGCTCCTTAGTAGGGTGAGGATCAATTATATAAGCGTTTCGTAATTCTTCTGCTTGAGACGAGGATGGTCTGACTCGCATCCTCGGACGTGGCGCTAGCACAGGTACAGCACTCTCATACGTGTGATCGTGTTCTGGATTGCCGGCGTAAAAGGCAGACTGTTGCTGGGAAACACCGGGGGCGGGTTGAGGGTGATTTATGCGAGCGAGAGAGGGAGAGTTGAATTCAGACGTTGAAGAGTCCTCGATGAGCGGAGTGGTGGAGGGATCAGCAGGGCTGAGTAAGGAAGAGATGGGAGGGAGATCATATGTTGATTGGGGTTGTTCGGGACGAGAGCGCTTCTTGGTTGCAGCACGTTTGTTTTGGAACCAAGCATTGACTGTCTTTGTTTCCCTTAATCGGCCAGAGAGTGAGTCATATGATAGCGAAAACCGAGTGCAAGACAAAAGCGTACATTCCCAACTTTTCTGCTAGGGATGTTCTCTCGTCGAGAGAAGGGTGTTCGTTGCGTTCGTAAAGCTCATTCAATGCGGCGAGCTGAGAAGCCGAGTGACGGTGGCGGGGTTTCTTTGACCTTTCTTTGAGGGGATCTAAATTTGAGCGATGGTGGTCTGTCATCCCTGTCGGCCACGTAGAGGTAGAGAAGGGAGGGTCCATGATGGGGAAGGAAGAGAGACGGGAAGGCAGGAATTCAGGGAGAGAGGAAGGGAAGGAGACTGCAATAAGGGAAAGAGGACGACATAAGAAGAAAATTATAGCAGATGCTTATACACAACGTTCACCTGCCAAATCGCTAATATCCTCATCTTCCCACGCCCCTCTCCTCTTTCCACTGCTGGCACCGTCATACAGCCCTCCTCTGCGGTCGTCCAGGACACCTACACTGTGCACCCTACGTATGTTTATTATCCTTTCTCTCTTGGGCCGTTTGCCACCTCGAAACACACCAAATGAATTGATTACCTCACACTGGATGAATTCAGTTCCGTGGAGATTGCTGCTAAATAGAAATTAGCACATATAATTGGCCGAGTTCCGGCAAAAAAAAAATCAAATGCCAACCAGTCAATTTTATTTATAAGCACCTCTCAATTGGCCCCACATTGATGAAATATTTAAGCGCCTCTCCCTCGGCCTGCGCATGATAAGTGTATCCGCCCCATCGTCGCGTACAGCCCCCTGCCCCGTCGCAATGTGGGATACAGCCCTTCTTTCACTTGTTAGATTTTCTATTTCAACGAATGAAACCGGATGCACTGGCGGCGCATTCGGGTTGTCTAGTTCCGAGTCGTCACCCGTCTCCCGTGACTCCGTCATCAATTCGTCATCTCGGACTTGCACTCACAAACTAGACGTTCTTGTTGATGGATGAAATAGATACGAGCCCACGTGGCTCGGAATGGCACTTCGATCACGTTTGTCCGGGCTGTTCCGGCTCCGTTGATACTGACTGACTGAGAAAGTCCGCCATCATGCTCGCACGCGAGCACATAAACGATAATAGTTCCTACTAATTATAGCATGCTCTAACATTAATAGTAATCCGGTGATGAATAGAAAGACCAGATCCTTGAGGATGTCCATGTATTTTCGGTGAGTATGTCATGCTTTCCCTTCAGGTATCCCCTGCGTCTGATTCACGATCTCCATCAATGTTCTTGATCCATGCACCAATCGCACCGCTGTGAGGTAGTCGGTGAGCATAGATTAAAAACACAGCAATGGTTTGGCGCGTACAGGAATCCCTCGTGCCGAAGAAACAGCGCACGCTTTGTGTCCTTGCTCCAGAACCGAATGGCATAGGATAACGTGGCAATAGTCGCGGGGTGGCCCCGAATGAAGCAACCACCAAAATATATCCTATTGAGGCCATATTTCTCCGCATTCATGTACCTGCCAGCAATCAGTATGCAATGACGTTTTGTACCTCGAGTGGGACGAACGCTATTTGCCCGATATTATTTGACACGGCGTACAGCAAACTTTTGCTAATATCCTCCGGGGAGAACTTTCTCTTTTCCTTGCCCTTCTTGAACACCTTGCCAAACGAGCTGGCAATCATCGTGGATTTGAGCCCAAGTTTGCTGTAATCTTGTCCATAGATGTCCTTGACAAGCATGTCTACAGCTGCGTTGTCACCTGCTTCAGAGAGGGCCAACATCTCTGCAAAAACCAAATACGTGAGACGACGAATCTAGGTCCATGACGAAAGGCGTCACTGACCGTCAAAGGTAGTCGCGGGTGTCAGCAAAGATAGCAGGCCCCACAAAGTTCCGCCACCAAGGCTCGTCCCACTCACACGTTCAAATGTGCCATCTTCGTCAACTTTGATGATGGAGACCCCGGACCCAATGTTGACAAGCAGGCATGGCAATTGAGGCGTCGGGTTCGCTTCAAACGTCACGGCATATTTCGGTGGATTGGGACTTGGCCGATCGAGCGTTGCCGTAGACTGCGATGAGTGCGCGACGGATTGAATGAGCTCATCCGAGAAGAAGTACACCTCGTCGGGAATGAGAGTGATGAACTTCAGACCCTCGATCAAACATTCCATCTCGTCTTCCCGGAGGACCTCAACGTCGAGCGTTTCGCGGAACAGCTCATAAAACCGATGGGCACCACCTCCGGTCGCCATAATCTTCACACCCTGCTTCATTTCTTCGATAGAGACGCCATTGGTGGCCGCCGAGCGCTCTATGAGGTCTTGGAGGAACTTGACGCAATCGTCAATCGCGTCCGTCTCGAAGCGCTCAAAGTTCAGAGAACCCCCGGGAAAGTGTTGTAGGGATGCGCGGCGCAAAATGGTGTCATGGAGTAAACCCTCGGGTAGCTCCGACAAACCATTTACGATATGATTTGTGGAATTGTCCAACACCATGGGCGTCAGGGCGCCATTCTGCCTAGGATGCGAAGTACTCGGGGGACAAGGCTGTGACAGAGGTCCACCGCTGGCTGGTGATGGGGGCGTTGTAGGGATTGAACTGTTGTAACTATTCCCACCGGTGGCAAGTACTGAGGGAGATGATGGGGGTTCTGGTGAACGGGTGAAATAGACGACCTTAGCAAGTGAGCCTCCGACCTGTTCGCGGAAGATGAACGAGACGATTACAAAAATGGTCGGTGAAGGGACGCACGTCAACCGCTATGTGAGACACAGGTTCTATGTAGTTCGGCAAGTAAATCCCTCGACTGTCTCTAGTCTTGTCCAGTGGGGTGAGCAATTGCAAATAGACTGACATGACTCGTACTTACTTCGGGAGAAGCCTCATCTAAAATCACGGCCCCGCGAGTGTCAACGTGGATTACCTTGGCAGTGGGGAGCGCTGAGGACATGGTAGGTGGGACACGGGACGATTAGAAGAGGTGGGTGGTATAAAACGGAGACCATTCGGTTGCTGGTGTGTGAGATGTGTCTACTAAAGAGGAGTGGCCTTGGTAAGCACAGCCCAAACTCCAGGTCATTCTCCGATTTACCGGTCATCTCCGTACCCTCGAAACACTACCCTTGGATCATTACATTAAACCCAATTCCGTCGGATATGGTAATCATTCTATGGACCGGTAAGGATGCTACTCAGCCCCCAATGGCAGCGATCACAAGACGACATCCTTCCTCTTTCTCCCCACGAACTCCTAGCTCCAGAGTCACGCCCTCCCCCCGTGAGAAGGTCATCCGGCATCGTGCAAGAATCTTTCCGCCGCCCCCTGTCAACAGACCAGATAGCTGTAGTGTATGAACTGTCGTCCCTGGCGCCGCATTTTGAGACCCGCCCAGGGGTTCCATGTTGAGTATCTCGACAATAGAATCGCATGCCGCTGCCAGTGCACGTCAATACAAGAGAGGACAGTCGAAAGGGTCATAGCACACCTTTTATACTCTCCATGGACGAAAGTGTGAACGTTTCTGTCATCGAAGCGCCCGTCCGAAGACGTTCCCATTCCGACGAGAAATTCGAATAGTTCGGGATGATGTAGTCTCCGCCTGCAGCCAGCTCGACCTCTTCAAGTTGGTACTCGTCTTCGTAGCCTTCTACTTCCGGCTCCCCTGTGGTAGGATCCATCTCTTTGCTGAAAAATTTCAACATACATGGGAGAGATGCAGTCACGTATTCCTCCGGTGCCTCTCTCGTGAATGAAACGTAGACGATGCCAGGTGAGTTCGATGACATGAGGGAAGGAACGGGTATGATAAAGTCCTCTGTCAATCCAGAGTCGGCCGGAGGTTGCATAATAACCGAGACCTGCTCCAAAATAGCATCCGGCATTGTATTCGACACGTTGAACTGAGGCGCTTCAAAATCCATGCGTGGTCAAAGAGCATGAGACACACTAACCTGGAAAACAATATGTTCAGGGAAAACGTGCTTAACACACGAAACTTGGTACTCGGTCTCTGTCTCTGTAAGCTGGACGGGCTTGGAACTGTTGATGACAGTGCCGTACGATGCCAATTCTGGCACTTGGACTAGCTGTTGAACGAATGATGATTGAGTCTCTTCTGCAGTCTGAGGTGGGGGGGCTGGTGTCGTCGTTCTCGCGACAGGGCCACCAATGGTGTCCAGCGAGCTCGGCCCTGAGTAACGATGAGGGCAGAATCGATAAGGAAGTCTAGCAACGTACGAGCGACCTCCTGCGCCGCCTGCTCCCGACTCACTTTCGGGACTGAGGAAACATCAAACGGTTGAGAGGCAGCATCCGCATCTTTCACATATGCAACCAGCTTAGACTCCAATGCCGACAAGGAATATACAGAGTCTATTCCTCATTAAATCCCCGGGTATTGTCGAGGGCTAATAGGACGCACCATCCTTGACATACGTTTCGGCCAAGCGGGATTCTTTAATGACCTTGAGATACAACGCCGCTCTATCGCGAACCTCGTCATCGACGTCGTCCAGACAGCTTCACCGGTATCGTTAATAAAATAAAATGGCCACGAAAGAATGACCAACCGATTCAGCAGTACGCTGATGCTCTTTTTCAGTTTCGTATCGTCAATGATGCCGAATTTGGCTAAACTCGCCACAGCCGCAGCCCGTACAGTAGCGTTCTCGAGCACGACGCGATTATAGATGAACCGGATGTATTTCGAGGGTTGAAGGGCTTTGGGACCCTCAATGCCTAGAAGGTGGAGAATGCGAACAGAGAGCTTCGTAAACTCGCAATCTTCAATAAACTCGCAGAGGTGAGAGAGGGCTTGCTCTTTGGACTCCCCGATGTATTTGATCATATCGAATATAGCCTCGACGACTGCTCGTTTGAAATCGTAGCCTCCCTCGTCACGCAAGACACCAGACAAAAAGCCAAGCATGGAGGCATGTTTCGTGGGAAACTTAAGGCAGAGCGAGCGGATCGCATCAACAATGATGACCTTGAATTCATCAGAGATCTCGCTCATGAAGCTGGTGATCTGCTTCATCAAGCGGTCCACGGACGCCTCATTGCCGGTCTACGAAAGCAAGATCAACGACTTACAGGAAATATAGGTCAGGCGTACTTACCTTCAACAGCGTGGTAATTGCGTAAGTGGCAACGCTACGGTTTGGATCTGAGATGAGATTCTCGAGATCCACATTACAGGTGGCGACGCTCGCAGGGTGGATTAACCCAAGACTGGCAAGGGTGCGAGTGGCGGCGAACTTGAGTGTTGGTTTGGGGGACGAAAGGAACAATTGCAGGACTAGTGAACAATCAGCCGCGTACCCTTTCGCGATTGAAAGAGGCACTAACCTGCAATCGATTTTGTCAGTTGAGCGCTATTGATATTCTTCATCTGACAGATGGCACGCGCAGCCTCAAAGTTGACCATATCGCTCTTGTGGCGGAGCCAAACTTCGAGAAGGTCGAGCATCGGTTTCTGCATGCTGATAGTGCAGCATTGAGCCTTTAGCAGTCTCAGTTCAAGGTTGACTCACTTCGGGTCCTCTTCGACCACCTTCGCCGCATAACGAATGAGCATTGAGAGAGCCATGGGATTCTTGAGTGCGGTTCCAGAGCCAGACTTTCCTCCGCCAAGCTGCTGAATCATTTTCGTCACTGCCATCCTATCTTGTCGCCGAATAAGATAGAGCAAGCCAAGGGCATGGTACTGTGCAATATAGCTCGTTGAGGGCATAGGCTGGTAACTGCTATTTGTTGAAGCCGAGGACCCAAACCCAAGATAAGATCCCCCCGAGCTTGAACCAAAGAAACCAGTAGAGGACTTGGAGTTGACGGCCTCCTGCGCCTCATTTACCCATCGTTTAACAACGTCTTTCGCGAAAGGGAACAAATGGTAAGAAGAGACGAGGGCGGCGGAGGATATGGAGGGCGTGCGATCAACAATTGCGGCTTTGAAAAAGCGTTCTACGCCTTGTACCATCGAAGGCTGTATGGATGAGCAAGGCGGGCGCACGGTGAGCTGAAGAAAAGCTAGACATACATCGATGATGCGACACAGCGCGCGGATGGCATTAGGACGATAGATGACCTCTGAATTCGGTTGCATATCTTTCATAATACTGCTTGTAACCATGATGACATCCTCCGCAGAAATTGCCAATTCTTTGATGGTCAAGTAAACCATCTGACGCAAGGCACTCTGGAGAAGGGAGTGTGAACACGGGGTAAGTGGATCCGGGATTGTTGCAACTAGTTACGCACGTCCTTATGCTGGAATAGCTTGGTAGTTCCAAAAAACAGTGTCGTGGCCTCTTGGGTCCCGAAATTCTCGCCAATGTACAATAAGTATACAATGCGAGTTAGCAAGGCCCTGCATTTTCTTGGGCTGATTGGAGATTCGTTGAAAACACGGGCCTCCTGGATAACGGTAGTTTTGTTGTTGTAATAGGAACTGAGGCCCTCTTCCTCTTTTTTGGAGTATGCTGCCATGGCAGGTGAGATCTGAAACCTTGCAGAGAGTGCAAAGAAGCAAAGCGAGTTCTTGGTCCCTCGTCCGCGTCCTCACCCGCCTCGGCTCTTGCCGACTAGCGACATAAATGGCACTCTGCCTTCACCTCGTTCCGTCATGATCAATACTGGATTCATTGTTCATCAAATGACAGTCGCATCTGTTGCCGACAGTGCGCAAAAATTATTACAGCTTGGCGTGCAACTCCATCAGGTGGCCTTTTCGACATCCAATAGTCGGTATGTCTTTGCATCGTGCTGAGCTGCCTTGAACTGCACGAGCTGGGAGGAAGCCATGCTCTATTTTCTGCGCGCATGATTTCGCACGCTTAACTTTGTTCCCAATCTGTCACCGCAGGGCTCGTCATGACGACAACCAAATCGGACTGGCATCTGTTCAGGGTTTACCGGTTTACCAGTTTACAATATTCGACCATAACTCTTTTTTACTGGACGTATGGCGTTGTTGCCACCCTTTCCTGGACACATACGCTCGCAATTCCGACAAGGGAATGAACAGACGATTCATGTGGAAGAAATTCATACTACGAACGTGTATCTGATCAGTCCATCATGCAAATTACTCATGATTGAATTTGAAAGTGCTATCTCCACCGCCATACATCAATACCACACGGCGCCCTCTCCCACCTCGCTCGCCTTCATCAGACACCAATCATAGGGCTGTAAGAAGTGGAGGGTGGGAGGACAACAAGGACGTGTGTGGACAGGATAATGCCAACTAAGACGTAAGGGGCTTTGCGTAAGAATAAATAATATGTTTTAAAACAACAGCAGACGCTGTGAGAAGCACGGACGCAAGGAAGGGGATATTTGGTTCTAGTACGTAAAAGTAATAACGTAGCTGACCTGGATCCCTAGACAACACATCGAGGGGGGTACAGCTTTGAAAGGGGAATGGCGTCCGTAGATGTGAAAAAGAAGGCAACTGGTGACTGTAAAGGGGAGTGGGAGTGGCACAGGTGCGACAGCTAACATAAGAATAGGGCCAAACCTCGGACCAAGCGGCAGCTGACAAAAAGGTCTTGAACGTAGATGGGAGAGGGGAGGCAATTGAAATCCGAGTCCGGCCTTTGTGTCGAGGGGAGAGCCCAAGCCACCTTGTTCTTCGACTTGAGAATCCCTATCAATTTATGCCACCGACCAGCTTCGAGATTATGGCAAATTAGCGCAACCAGGCTTCATCTGCAACCCTCCAACGCCTCCCCCGCTCAACCGGACTCCACGTGCTCAAATGAGCACGGCCACATGGAGTAATTGAATTACCAAAGATCACCGTCACGCCTACCGCCGGTAGCACGCTGCTGACCAACGGCACCGGGAGCAGTGGCTTGCATCTGACGAGTATGAGAGCGAAGTCTACAAGAAGATCATTGGTGCCGTAAATAATAGTAAAACAGATTAGATCCTTACTGTCGGTCGCTGGTTCGTGGCTCGCCCTCATCCTCCTGGACAACCTTACGTCTGCCACCCGCTGCTTTGGAGCTGGCACTCGCTACCTCATCCTGAGCGCCGCGCTGGACACTCCAGTCAAACACGTAGTCATACTGGTACCCCTCACGAGTGAAAAGGTCACGGAAGAGTTTGCGTAGATAGGAGTAATCCGGCTTGTCATCGAACCGCAGGGCACGGGTGTAGTTCAGGAAGATACCGAACTCGTTGGGGAAACCGCGGCAGAGAAGATCGGTTGGGGTTGTCATTTTCTTCTCCATGATACGATCATACTTCTGTTTCTTCGTGGCCGCCTTGAGCCCTTGCCACGGCAGGGCGCCACGAAGGAAATACATGAGGACATATGCCAGTGACTCCAAATCATCACGACGGGCCTGCTCCACTCCCAAATGGGTGTTGATGGACGTATAGCGGGCAGTTCCAGTCAAGTTCTTGTTCTCGCGATAAGGGATGTGGAGATGGGTCTTGGGATCCCTGTACTTCTTAGCAAGACCAAAATCAATTACATTGACTTGGTTGCCGCGCTTGCCGATGCCCATGAGAAAATTGTCGGGCTTGATGTCACGGTGGATAAAATTGCGTGAGTGGATATACTCGATGCGGGAGATCTAACCCTCTTGTAGACAGATGATAAATTAATGAACACAATGCTCACGCACCAATTGGTCGGCCAGTAGGAGGACTGTCTTGAGGGAGAACTTCCGGTTGCAGAAGTTAAATAAGTCCTCGAGGGAAGGGCCCAACAGATCGATGACCATCGCATTGTAGTCGCACTCGGTACCGAACCAGCGAACAAAAGGGACGCCAACACCACCGGCGAGTGTTTTGTAAACTTTGGACTCATACTCAAGTTGAGGGTGTTTGGCCTTCACAGATTCCAACTTGATAGCCACTTCCTCGCCCGATATGATGTTGATACCAAGATATATGTCACCTGAAAAGAGGTTCACGGATACGCACAAGGAAAAGGGGCTCTACAACGTACCAAAGGAGCCAGATCCGATCTTTTTCCCGAGTCGATATTTACCTCCGACACGGAGGTCGAGTCTATGAGACGATGAATCGGCCATGAGCGATACGGGTGGTAACTGGACGGGATAAGATTGGTGAGCATTTCGCGTATACAGTGGAGAAGGGAAACAGCCAAGAAAAGAGAAGGCTGCCTGCTGTCGTGGCGATGCACATAAGCGCGCGACAAGCTCTTCAAGGAGCATTGTCGCAAACTCACACAGACAGCGGCTTAGCAGACTGAAGGATATGAACAGGCCAACCCGAAAAAATATATTATAAGAATCGGACAAAGGGTTGTCCTGTCCATCAAGAGAGGAAGGGGAAGGTGCTCCGAAGAAGGGAACTGATTGAGCAACGCTCATTGATGATGAGGACAACTTGGGGGGAGAGAAAGACCATAAGTCGGAAAAACAATACTCACGACTACAAAAAACGCTTAGAAAGGCGGGAGGTGGGCTGGGAGAAGTATTTGTAGGACGGTTGGAGAGAGAAGGAAGAGGTGTGAGGGTGAAGGGGCGTGGGAAAATAGGGGGATGGCACAGGTTCCTTTTTATAATTCCGACAAACGCGTGGCTCGTCAACAGACGCCGGTTAGGAGTCAGTTCAGCCACACGCATGTCTTTCCTTCTTTTCTTCAACCACAATTTATATGCTCAAGCCTCAGGTCTCAGACCTAAAGCTCCACCAAGCTGGGACCACAGCCCTTTGCATTTTTGCTTCACTCGGTAGAATATGCACGGACACTTGAGCTTATTCTGGTCGGTGCCGCACAAGGAAGTGGCCACACTGCATTTCCAGCGCAGGATTAGGTATCCCTGATACTAGTGTGACAGTGACAAAGTTGTCTGCCTTTGTTTGTGTAATGTAGTGAATGACAATAGATTGTTATAATTTTCTCTTGTTGGACAGTGTCAGAGACATATTTGTCGAATTGGGCTGGCGAGGTACTGCACGGGCTGAATATCCCGAATGCCTGGCCGTTAACACTGCGCTACCAAGTTGACATTGCTGGTCCCCCCTGGCCGTTTGTAAATCTGGGCTTGAAACATTCAGCGGTATTGCATTGTTCCTTGCTATCATGGCCTTTCTCTTATTTTACTTTACCCGTGTGCTGATAGGTCCCCAACTGCATACACGTAAAGAAAATACGTCATCACACACGTCTTTTCATCCGCCTCCCGCATATATTCAGCTCACATGGAAGACACCCTCGTTGCTCATCTCCAAAGCATGGAGCACACAGACAGGCATCCCATAGTCTCTTTCATCTCTGCCCTCTTCTGGGTTGTCTGTGAGGGCCTTGTCGACTTTCTCAAGTCTAAGAACGCTGACAGAACAAACAGTGTATTTACTTTCGTGGGTCAAGGCCCTGGCGGCACTGGTCACTATCAGTATCCCTCATCTCATCTACGCTTTACTATCCTATTCAATGACGCTCACAGTTCGTCCGGTCTAAGTACTGTACAGCACCGGGCTAGCATAACTCACACAACCTCAGCTTAACTTCTGGTCATTTGCCATGTTATTTTGCCTCTGGGCCGTCGCACTCAATTATTGGATTCGTTTCCGATATCTCAATACCTACGCTCAGTTGAAGGAACCCCCGTTACTGAAACCCGACGCTCAAGAGCTGCACCCGGACGTTAACACAACAGAGGCACCGCCGGCGTTCCACACCTACCTCGATGAGTTTCTGCAAGCTGTACGCATCTTTGGTTTCTTGGAGAAGCCCGTACGTGGTCAATACTAGTCATATCGAGATTTGTGCTTACGAGCTCTCCCTTAGGTTTTTCATGAATTAGCTAGGCATCTGCAGACGCGAAGATTGATCGCAGGAGACACCTTGTCCCTGGACGAAGACCGGAGCTTCTACTGTGTCATTGATGGCATGGTGCAGGTGTACGCACCCTCCGGTAAACCGATTGAATCTCGAAGCGGTTCTTGGGATAACGAGGACATGAACGGCTATGAACTCATGAACGAGGTTGGCAGCGGTGGGACGCTCTCAAGCCTGTTTACAATCCTCAGTCTATTCACTGAAGATGTGAAAATCAGCTGGCAAAACAGCGGCCCCACCCATGGTGACGTGGATGACCCGGGCCTCAACGTGCTGTCTGTTCATCGTCTCGGTAAAGGCAAACGTACAAATTCGGACGTCTCACAACTGGACCTTGATAGGCATGCGCACGGTATTGAGGCAGAGAGGAACCGGTCGCCTTCCGTTTCCTCGAGTAGTTCTACCATCCACCCTGGAGAACTGAAATTACCGACTCCTTTTGCTTCACGTTGTGCTGAGCGTCCCACTACCACGCCACTGAACCTCAGAAACCAGCGTAGAATGTCTAATGACCTCACGCAGGTCCACCACGGCACAATGGCTCGTGCGACTGAGGATACGACCCTGGCAGTCATTCCTGCTGAGGCTTTTCGTCGTTTGACCAAGAAATTCCCTAATGCCAGTGCACATATTGTACAAGGTATGCCATATTCCCCCATACTAAGCGATCCTACCCTTACATGTCAATTTCAAGTCATTATGACCCGGTTCTCGAGAGTAACATTCAATGCTGCTCACAAGTACTTGGGCTTGACAACTGAGGTTCTTCGGACCGAGAAAGCTATTAATGACATTGCCTGTCACCCGCTTCCTCCCATCTTCTATGAAGGAGGTGGAATGCAGCAGCTACGACAAAGATTTGATGGGGCTGGGCGCCAAGACTTCTCACCATCCCGATCTCAGCCGGACGGTGACTACTACAGCGCTTCACCAACGGCAACCTCGCCAAAGCAGTCCGCGAACTCGCGTCTACCGTCGAAGGAAGCGTCTACGATCAGTCCTGTGAAGTTATCTGGTGGCGTACGATTTCCTCAGAGATCAAGTTCAGCACGACATCTCGTGCAGGCTGGCGATTTACATAGCTCAACCCCATTTGGTGAGGCGCAGAAGCCTCTGGGAAGAAGCCTCAGCATCTTGAATACCCCCAATCCACGTCGTCGCGAATTGCATGAAAGACCGGAATTTCTCCATCTTGATGGCGTCGACTTCGACCTCCGGCAAGAGGTGATGAATTGTATAGCGGTCTCCATTGGCTTGTCGCAGCCTCCGTTGAGCGACAACAATTCTGTTGAAGCCTCACCTTCATTTTCTGCCGTGGATGGCGGACGAACGTCGCGGCCAGGTGGCGGTTTTTTGGACTCACCATTCGGCTCTTTGTCATTGCTCGATTTGGGAGATGATGCCTCTAGTGCAACTGGGGGATCATCCTCCGTCACGATGAGCGGATACATGAGCGGGCTGGACAACGAAGTTGAAATTTTGTTTTTCTCCTCAGGATCTTACCTGGCGAAAGCTGGAGAGCGGGATATAGGTGTGTAATGGAGTCTTGCTTCGTGCGGACTACGAATATCGTTACAGGACTCTTTTTTGTCATCGAAGGATTCTTAGACATCGTCCTCCCCGCCGAAAGGCGATCCCCTTCAGAAAACGAACCTTCGGTAAAGCCACCTGCGTCAAATGTAGACTCCTTATACGATACCGAGACGACCTCCAGCAACGGGGATAGCAATATCGGTAGTCCCAAAGAATCATCCAAACCATCCGCGCCGAGCGTATCCCGGCCGGATTCATCAACGAAAGGTCAGCGACCGCTGTTCACAATAAAACCTGGAGGCATCGCTGGCTATCTAGGTAAGGCCATTCCGCTGGATTGATGCGACACTGGTTTACGGTTCATTACCATAGCGTCCTTGTCTAATGCTGCCTCGTATGTTGATATTGTGGCCAAGACCGATGCTTACGTTGGATTCTTACCGCATCATGCCCTTGAGAGGCTGCTCGAGAAGCGGCCCATTGTCTTGCTTACTTTGGCTAAACGTCTCATCTCACTTTTATCGCCTCTTGGTCAGTGTTTTGCTGCTTTTCAGAAACAGTTCCCTAATTTCCACGATTAGTCATACAAATTGATGCGTCGCTGGACTGGATGCACGTTAATGCTGGCCAAATCCTATGGCGCACTGGCGATGTCAGTGATAGTTTTTACATCGTCATCAACGGTCGATTACGCGCCATCACGGAGGACCACCATGGAGTGGTCAAAATTGCTGCAGAGTATGGTCAAGGCGATACTGCCGGCGAAATCGATGTCATCACAAGCACTCCTCGCCGCAACACTGTGCACGCTATTCGGGATACAGAGCTCATACGGATGCCGCAGACTCTCTTCAACGCCATATCTTCACGGTGAGTTTCTACCATTCCGATTACAGCTATTATGCACCATACACGCCAGGAACCCACAGACTACGGCCTTGTGAGTCATAACTACTTGCCTGATCGACCTTTTCTACACATTCAACTTCCAGGTTGTTACGAATGATCGCTTCGAGAGTCCGAAGCGAGATCGATTCTTCCCCGAGGGCGCGATCGCGGAACATGGGAACAGAGTTTCGGCGTAATAACGACAATCTGAAGACCGTTGCCCTGCTCCCTGTTTCCCGCAACGTTCCTATCGAGAACTTCGCTCGAAAACTTCACGCTGCATTAGAGGGAATCGGTGCACCAACATCGTACTTAAATCAAGTATCTGTGTCCAACGTCCTCGGGAGACATGCATTTACAAGAATGGGAAAGCTGAAAACGGCAGCTTGGCTAGCGGATCAGGAGCAACGATACAAAATCGTCCTTTACGTCGCCGACGCTTCAGTAGGAAGTTCTTGGACACAAACTTGCATTCGCCAGGCGGATTATGTACTCGTCATCGGTTTGGGCGATGATCCCTCCACGGGAGAATACGAACGTCTCTTACTCTCCATGAAGACAACGGCTCGTAAAGAGCTCGTGCTCTTACATCCGGAACGATCCGTCCTTCCTGGCTCAACGAGGGAATGGTTGAAGGTTGGAGAAACTCCCTTCACGTCCTCTAGTTCTTACAACAATATGAGTACAGAGTCGACCATGGGTCCATCAACACATACATGTGGAACTGCCAGTCTGTCTGCGCTACTGAAATGGTGATACACACTGCTCACGGAAATTTTCAGGAGTTGAAGGCTTCCATGTCGAAACCGCCTACTGTAGCGTCGCAAAATCCCGCTGCAGTCGCGGCTTTCATACAGCTCAAAGACCGGGTGCAAAGCGAAATAAAAAAGTACCGCGGGAGTAGGCCAAATGTTCGTGCACAACGATTACCCCGTACGGATGACTTTGCGCGACTTGCACGGAGGATCTGTGGTATCTCCATTGGGCTAGTACTAGGAGGTGGCGGTGCCAGGGGTATATCACATCTTGTAAGTCGCATCTTTTCACTGCGCGCAAAACGTCCTCTGAATGAATTCAGGGGGTTCTGCGCGCGCTAGAAGAAACAGGCATACCCATAGATCACATTGGAGGTAAGTATATCTGCCTCACATCGTGTTTTACAACTTCAAGTATTTCAAGGCACCAGCATTGGGGCCCTCATCGGCGGTCTATACGCGAAGGAACTCGATCTCATGTCCAGTTCTGCCCGGGCAAGTCAGTTTAGTGGGAGACTGGGCAATATATGGCGAATGTTATCAGACGTCACATACCCTCTCGTGGCTTACACAACTGTATGCTCACTCTTCCATCTCTTGAGGGTCATCAACCTACATTTTTGGTCAGGGACACGAGTTCAACCGCTCGCTTTACAAAGCGTTCTACGATTTGCATATCGAAGACATGTGGCTTCCCTTCTTCTGTAATACCGCGAACATCACGACGTCTCGGATGGAGATACATGAGACTGGTTATGCTTGGAGGTTCATTCGTAAGTCGCTTGTGTTTATGTTGTCATGTTGGCCAACAGCCCTTCGCAGGTGCTTCAATGTCACTTGTGGGCCTTGTTCCTCCTCTCTGTGATAATGGAAATATGCTTGTGGACGGAGGGTACCGTAAGTAGTAGTTGATGTGACCGAGTTTTTGAACGGACGACTCACATGTACTTTACACAGTGGATAATCTGCCTGTGAGTAACTGCTAACACTGTCGCAGCAGGTCTGAATTCTATGTACAGGTATCTGCAATGTTCGACATGGGAGCAAGTGCAGTCATAGCGTCGGACGTGGGCTCGGTAGGGCATGATCAATTTGCCCACAAGAAAAACCTCATATTCTTCTTCCTAAGCTCGATGATAATTCGCCCCGAAACTTCGGAGACACGATTTCTGGCTGGTGGCTGATGATCATGCGGTGGAATCCATTTTCAAGCGCAAGGACGATTCCCGCAATCGCAGAAATACAGAGTCGCCTTGCATAGTATGTTCCTCTAACTAACCTGTCGACATGCCTAACGTGGTCTGTACAGCGTTTCGAGTGTGCAAACTTTGGAAGAGGCCAAAGTTACTCGAGGCTGTCTGTACATAGCGATGCCAGTACAAGAGGTGAGTGATCTCGCTCATCAAAGTTACATACTGCCAACTCCGTAAACCGACAGTACGGAACCCTGCAATGGGGGAAATTCGAGGAAATACAAGAAAGGGGATATCAGGCTGCTACGAAGATACTAGAAGAGTGGGAAGAGGAAGGAAAGCTTCCATCGGGATTACTAGAAGGAAAAGATGCAAACTCAAAGAGGAAAAAAGGACAGAGTGCAAGGAGAAACACGATATGATGGTGATGAGAATGTGTACTTGTACTGGACATACCGTGACTATACCGAGTCGCAACACTTATACGACGAGTGAACGTGCCGCGGGCCGGATTCCGGTCCTAGAGATGACCACTTCCGCGTCCACCTTGCCCAGTTCAGACCAACGCCGGCCTGCTAAAGAAACTGTTGATGTCTCCATACTCCGGGAAATAGCAAGAAATTCACTCGTACATGCCCTCAACTCTGTGAGCCCGTTCCCGTTCCCTTTTTGTGTCGTTTTATCGTTTACGATTTCCAAGGTCAACGGCGCAAAGACTCTCGTGCTTGATCCATCTCTGGCTGGACCACTTAGCTTGGTCACAGAGGTCTCTCTGCTCCAAGTAATATCGGCCGCTCTTACTTCTTTTGATGGTGCTTATAACGGACACAGCAACATGGCGTCGATAAGATGTTCTGGCTCGAATCCGGTCCCCTCTCCGCAGTCACGACGAATATCGTGTATCTCTGTCGCCCACGGATAAAGTGGGTGAAGATAATCGCAGGTTTGTCAAATTCCTGGCTACCGCTTGATCGCTTCAACTTTTGGAGGTAGGCCAGATCAAAAGCCACGCTGCAGAATCGCAGAAGCACACCTACACCCTCCTCCTCGTGCCTAGAACCTCCACCCTCATCACTCGGGTGCTGGAGGAAGAGGGTGTTCTGGGGGATGTCACCATTTCTTCTTACAATCTCCAATTTATTCCAATCGCGGATGATGTCATTTCGCTCGAGAATGGCGAGGCCTTTAAGGAAATCTGGGTGGTGGGCTGGACGTTCCTACTACGACATTGCTCATGCGATCCCCGGGATTCAGGATGGCGACGAGACCTCTATCTTTGATGCCTCACAGGCGTTACACACTATTCAGAAACTATTTGGGTTATTTCCTCGGATTATTGGAAAGGGCGACCATGCTGGTGTGAGTTGATAGCCGTTACGAATGCGTTATGGTACCTGATATTTCGCAGCGGTTAGCAGATCTACTCACACGTCAAAATACCCAGCGTGCGAGCGTCGATCGGGAAAGTTTGCTCGATGTCTCTGATACATTTGACTCACTCATCGTCATTGATCGTCGCGTCGATATGATCACCCCTTTACTGACCCAATTGACGTATGAGGGTCTAATTGATGAGGTTGTTCATATCAGAAATTGTAAGCGTCTGGCCATTCCCCTCATTCATGAGTTTGACGTATGCTCTTAGCCCACGTCGAGGTTCCAGCATCGCTTCTAAATGTGCCGTCGAACCCCAACCAAACCGCATCTGGATCAGGTTCTACCTCTGCAACCCCTGCCCTGGCTCTTGCTCAGGAAAAGAAACGGAAACACTATCTCTCAGCCTCAACGGACCCGATTTTCGCGGAACTACGGGACCTTAACTTTGCGTCTGTGGCTAAGCGATTGAACAGGGTTGCACGTCGTCTGGACGACGACTACAAGGTTCGGATGTGCTTATCCCTGTACATGCTACGAAATACTGACTTGTAGCTCAGGCACGTCATCAAGCATCTGTGTCTCAACTGCGTGATTTTGTAGGAAAATTGGGTGGTCTTCAGGCTGAGCACCGAGCATTGCAACTCCGTAGGCGTTAATTTCGTGATAACTTAGCCTCGGCGCTAATGGTGGGATACCACTCGTGGAGACATTGGGTTGTCGGAACTAATCATGGCTGCAAGAAGATCGGAGATTTTCAGCAAGTCGTTGGACATCCAACAAAGTCAGCGAGAACCAAAACATCTCGATGCATTTTACTCACTTAAACATCTAGATTTGCTTGCCTCCTACGACGTGCCAGGGCAAATAACGGCTGTGGAAGATCTCATTGCTCAAGGGGCAGAGATGCAGGTCGTGATTCGACTGCTCTGTCTTGCCAGCATTATGGCTGGAGGTATAAAAGCCAAAACACTTGAGAATATTAAAAAGGAAGTCTTGCAGGTTTGTTGCTTCCTACCTCGCGGTCACGATACGCTGATGGCAGCTTAGGCTTACGGGTATAGCAACCTTCCCTTGCTGCTTTCCTTGGCTACACCTCCCCTGGCGATCTTACTCCCGAATCCCTTACCTTCGTCGGCTCCTGCGACTCTCTCCAGTGCGAAATACCCATATACGTCTCTACGCAAGTCATTACACCTGCTAATTGAAGGTGATGACTCACTCGACGAACTGGAGAACGATATAAGCTATGTATATTCTGGATATGCGCCCATCAGTATACGTCTTGTCCAATGCGTGGCCCAAAAAGGCGGCGTTCTCAGCAATCCGGCCAAAAGCAAAGAGGGAGCAACGGAAGAGGACGGAAAGAAGGGCAAGTCTTCGCTTTTAGGACCGACACGAGCGCATCCTATCGTTGGTTTCAAGGGGTTTGAAGACGTCGTGCAGAGTATTGCTGGCAGGTCCTTCGACATCAGGCAAAAGGGAGCGGAGGTGACGAACGGCAGTACTACCTTGCGTAAGTGGCTGAACCGATCACGGGATCATACCGTGGTTCAAAAGCGCCATTTTTGTCTAGTACCTGCCTCGGGGGAACGGACAACAATCACTGTGGTGTTTTTCCTCGGCGGTTGCACATATACGGAAATCGCTGCGCTTCGGTGGGCAGGCTGTCAAACACAAGGCAAGTTGGTGATTTGTTGAATAACGTTGTGGATACTTGTCTCAGCCCAACTCCCCGTCAGGCCGAAAGTTTCTGATTGCGACGACCGGCATGGTAAGCGGAGGCAGCATGATCGAGAGCATCGTTGGGGTTGGACGTGTAGCCGGCAGTTCAAAGGAGGCTAACCTTTGACATATAAGGGTTTTCTCATGCCACCTGCCAGGAAGAGGGCGTGGGACCCAGTCAGGTGGATTGAGTAGGTTGTAACCGGAGTTGTTGTCAGGTTGGATAGGCTTCTGGTATGGTGAAATGCAGGATAAATGCATATTTAATTCGGTCAAAACTACTAGGACCCCGAAGTGCTATCCGTAAACCGCTTGCCGAAGTTGAGGTTGAGGCACACATGTACATGCGCTCGAAGGGCAGCTCGCGGTGGTCGGTGTAGGAAAGGGGTGACAGAGGGACTCCTCAACGCGCGGAGATCTCGATCGAGGTTTGAGATTCGAAATGTCGAGTTGGGCGAGCGACAACTGTGTATAAAGAAGTTGGGAATTATATGCCCACCCCCCTTTCCACTGCTCTCTCCCCCCTTAATCTCTCCCCTCTCTCCCATTTCTCTCCATACTACCCGCCTTTGTTCATCCCCTCTACTCGGTGAGTTGTCTTTGTCTCACCTCTAATTTTGCCCAGTTCCGACGGTCTCTCTTCATTTCCTCATCGGCACGCGTCGACCGCGTGTTTTCAGGTCTGCACATCTGATCGACCAGTTGCAAGTCGATGCCCAAAGAAAAAAAGACAACAAGCGAAAAGCCGGAGAGGAAAGGTGCATTTTCACGCCCGACGATAAGAATGCAGATGGGTTGGCTCACTTGCCCAACAGTGAGGTCCTCGGGTGGCGGCGGGCGCAAGAAGCTTACCGCATATAACAAATTCATGCAAACAGAAATGGCGCGCCTGAAGGAAGACGAGCCTGAGATGACGCACCAGGACAGGTGAGCCGAATATCCCCCAAGAAACCCAGAAAAAATGCCTGAATGATATGTCAGGTTCAAGCTGGCAACGGCGAATTGGAAGACTTCCAGAGATAACCCAAAGGCCATAGCGTCTTGAAATGACCACAAATTTCTTGTAACTACACGTCGCGCGCCAACCCACCGCGTGGTCGGCAGGAACGTCGTAGTCGTCACCTACCCGAGTTGTGATTTTCTTCATATTTATGGGCACCTTTACTAGGAGGACACAGTTATACGAAGACCGAATTCTAATCTTGCACGCTTCATACATGATTACTCGTTCTAGGTGTTCCGTAATACAGTTTTTTGTTACGTTTGTCCAAGTGAGCAACTGAAAAGCACGCGGTGAAGAGGAGGGTGAGCAAAGTCGCCGAAATAAGCACGTTCGGTATCCGCAAGGCCGTCACCTCGCCGCTCGGGTGTGCTCCATCGTTGACATGTGCGACGTTCTTGCTCTCTTCTGTATCACTCTCCTCTTCTAGCCTGCTTCCTCACCTCTGTATCCTATTATTAATTCCTCTCGTATGTCTTAAGCCCGAACCCCACTGCGAAATCGATAACGACGCCATCCCCACCTCTCTCCTCACCAAGCTGCTCAGCATCTCTCCTCTCTCACTAATCCCCCCCTAGTGGGAATCCGACAATCTGTTTCCTCGCTATTTCTTGTCATCCTTAAACGTCGGTCTCACCATGTCCCCCGATGCGTTAGATATCACCACAGAACAAGTACAACAGCCTGAGCGAAAGGGAAAGGGTCGGTCTAACCCCGTTGAAATCCCGTCCAGTGGAGAAAGCGCGCAACACGACATATTCTCGATCTCGCTTGACTCTCATAACATTCCCGGCTCATCACATCCGGGGCCAACCTCTCCCCCTGCTCTTCGAAACGACCTTACGGCTGCCTTCCAGAAACCAACTTCTCAGCATGACTTTAACGCCATACCTTACGATACTGACCTGCCTTTCCTCGACAAAGGGAAGGCCAGAGACACACCCCCAATGCTTCCGCCTCTCACATTTCTCCCTATAACTTTCGACATCTGTCCATCTCCGAGCCTCATCTCGGACGCGGGCCCTTCTTCCTATGGCTCACTGCACCCCCAACTCATCGAACACGAGCCACTCTCTTACACTCCACCCGTCCTTCGCAGCTCTGCTACACATGGCATTGGTTCCATGTTTTCCCCTTCGTCGCCACGACGACGGTCATTCTCTATTCCCGCCCCACGCGACCCGGAACGCATTATCTCTTCTTCTGTGCATCCAAGAGTGAATAGTGAGCCGTCACGGGGCCCCAACGATCGCTCTCATAAACATTCGTCCTCGGACCAACGCAAACCGCGTTCCGTACCGAACTCCCCTGGCGTCGGGGTACAAATTCCAATCAATCTCGACGCCGTCGATGCCGGCAGCTGCTTGGCGCCATGGATGCGGGACTTCAAGCCGCGATCAAAGGATAAGTCCAAAGCGGGGTCGTATTCCTATCTTGTCCTCGACCACGTCGATGAAGGATCGACAACAGTGCTACCGGATTACTCTCCTGTCTACTTTCAGACTCGGCCTGTCGCCGGGAATCGTCCTCGCAAGGCGAATTTTCGATCCTACTCGGATCCGTGCCCATTACCTCATTCATTTGATGTGGTCTCATCTTACACCACGGACGCATTCGTGCCCATACCTGTCATCAATCCCCCAAATCTATTTGATGGCATGCTACCGAGGGAGCTTCGTTTGCGCATATTCGGCTTCCTCATAGAAATTTATGAGGAAGATCACGCGCGAAGGGTCTGCGGAGGCAGATGGACGGCGAACAGAGCTGCGAAGCATAAATGGGTGGGTCATGATCAAGGGGTGCGTGAGCTTATGCGGCTGAGAAGGGTGAGTAACACAATACACTCTCCTGTGACATTGACGACCAACGTACCCTGCGGACAGGTTTGTAAAGCATGGTCGACTCTGATTCACGACGGACAATTATGGAGTAACTTGGATCTTCGCGCCTTCCCGAAGATGCCTGCTTCTCAATTACTGCGCGTCGTACAGTCCGCTGGATCATTCACCACCTCCTTAAATCTCTCCGGCCACAGAGGTCTACTTCCGTCCACCGTGGAAAGCTTGACAGACTGTCTGTCCGTGGTGCATGGCACGAGCGTAACGCCCCCTCACAATCAACTCACATATTTGAACATGAGCGGTTGCTCAACGGTTACGGCATCGGCTCTTCATCAACTCTTGATTCAATGCATATTTCTAGAAACTCTCTCGTTGAAGGGGATGCCAGTCGTCACCAACGAGACATGTGAAATCCTATCCCAACATTGTCCACGGCTTCTGTCGCTGGATCTTAGTCGATGCAAGAGTCTCACAGGAACAGGTATCCGATCTTTTGCGTCTTATGCTGTCACCCGTGCAAAGCCACTTCCCTTAATCGAATTGCGATTATCGGGATTGAAGGGCATTACCGATAGCACCATGGCTGCCCTGGGGAAAGCCGCACCGTACCTCGAAGTATTGGACCTTAGCTATTGCAGGGACCTTCACAATTCGGCCATAGACACATTCGTAGCGTGTATAGAAGACTTCGATCTGGACTCGATCTCTCTTACCGCACGGCAAGCCGGCCGCAATTCCAACGATGGTAGACGCTACCGAAGGAGAATCACTCGTCTCCGACATTTGTCGCTCTCATACTGCACTCTTCTCACAGACATAGCGTGTTCCCATCTAGCATATGCCACGCCCCAGCTGGAGTTATTAGAGCTCGGAGGAATTGGAGGAGAACTGAAAGACGATGGTGTCGTCCGATTACTGGAGACACTACCCAAGCTCCGGAAGCTCGATCTGGAGGACGCAAGCTCGATAACGGACGATGTCCTTCATTCCATTACCCCCCATCCGTCCTCCGACGATACCAGGCGGGACCATTCTTCACCTGGCCATGCCTTGGAGCATCTCATTGTCTCTTACGCTATCCAACTCAGCAACGACGCATTCCTCGCATTAATACGGAACTGTACGCGTCTCCGCGCTTTGGAGGCTGACAACACCCGGATTTCAGCCGCCGCTGTAAAGGAATGGGTGGAGCTGGCGCGCGAGAGGAAGGCCCTGGACTCGACCATGGTCGCGATTGATTGCCGCTCGATGAACGAGAACGTTGTCAAAGAACTCGCGGACTCGACACGTCCTCGCCTTGGTTGGAGAGCATATGAAGCACGTCGGCTGGCGTACCTTGATGGGCGTGACAATGAGGCCCTCGGCGTAGGCCAGGACGAATGCGACCCGTACCGCGTTGTGCTCCAGACGTTTGCCTCGTGGCAGACCGTCGACGCGGTCGCTACTGCCCGCAGCAAGCGCCGCAAAGGCTGGCGGCGCCGTGATGCCAATCCGTCTTCCGGGAGTTCCACCACCGAGGATTCGCTCCCGCGGTCGAGGTGGTGGTCTCCCGGGGGAAGACGTTCATCAGGAGTGAATTCTCCGAGCCTCTTGGAAACAAACAGTGATCGAGACGGATGTACAATCATGTAACATCAAACCCCTTGTATCTTTATGCTAATGAAAGTCACAACAAGTCACGAACTCCGTACTTTAAGTTGTACCATCTCACGGTTGTCGATTTAGTTGTTGTATGTATGTAATGTTGGTTATTACCCCACAATGAAGCTAGTGTCGTGACGGTGACAACAACTTGTAGATAAGGTAGTGGACGATGAACCATTCACGTGGCTGCCTTTTTTTTGGATCGTTTCCTCGACCTTTTCGCCTTGTCGTCTCCTCCGGAAGGTGTATTGCCGCTCGAGGCCTCAGCACTGAAGTCCTCCATATGAATTCTTCGGATCTTCGTGCCCGACCGCAAGGTGCTCGTTGCGGTACTGGTGTCAGCGGGTGCTGCAGAGGAGCGTGTATCTGGGCTATCGCCATAGCCTGCGAAGAGGAAAGAAGGTTGGGGTAGATAGGAGGACTCGAGGGAGCGAAAACGGTACAAACCTGCAAAAGGGTCCATTGGAGGCCGACTTCGCTTCCCGGCGGTAGTCGAGGAGGGAGGAGGATCATCTGGTAATGGCGTCGAGGTAACTTGAACGCCTACGACCGCGCCCGCCTTGCCCTTGCCTTTACCCTTTTCTTTGCTACTAGCAGCGTCAAACTCGGACTCTCGAAGCGGAGGAGACGCGTCCTCTTCAGACGGCGTTCTACCCGCCTCAGGCTCGTTGGAGGAGGGCCCATCCTCCTCATCGTCAATCACTTCCAAGGCCCCGTCGTCGTCGTCGTCGTCGTCATCGTCGCTTGCAAGATCCTCTTCCCGCAGCGCCTCATGATATTTCTCCCGCTCGAGCATTTTTTCGGTCACTTTGACGGGGAGGCGAACGTCGCGGGAGGCAGTGCCGTCGCCAGTGTCGTTGTTATTGTCGTTGAGGCGGATGTGGGTGGCGGGACCGGGGACATTGCTCGGCGTTGTGTCCTTTGCTTGAGCGATGGCGTGCTTGATGAACCGGGTAGCGACGACTTTGTCGATTGCGAGCTGGCCTGTGCGGATTAATAAATGAGTGTACGAAACGCGTGGTCAAACACAGACACGGACGTTTGGCGGGATCCTCTGCATCCTTGATTTTATCGAAATATTGTCGAACTCTGTCCTGCAGAGGGTGTCTCGGCACGACAGAACGACGACGACAAAGATGGACGTACGAGCTCCGCGATTACTGGATGTGTTTTCGGGTCAAGACCCCTTGTCTTCAGGTAGACTGTAAGGTATGCCTGTGAGTGGGACCGCGTGTGGAGAGAGATGGGAGTTTGGTGGACGGACCGAAGACGAGGTCATACACGAGATAGGGGATGACGACCTGCAATTTTGCTTGCTGGACCGTGTCGAGGCTGAGGATGAGCTCTGGTAGAGATTGGGACAACAGTGAAGCCAGTCTAGTTTCGAGATCATCGAGCGAGTTTGTGAGCGTGGCGAGCTTCCTTCTGACTTTGCGTGTGTCGTCCGACATGATCAGAGTCACGGTACGAGCTTGGCTCAAACCTCACTCAAAGCCTTATTTATTATCACTCGCATTCCGATTACACCACTTATGAACGAGCGAAACGAAGTTACTGGATTCTATCGACGCGAGCTCACACGGGCCCTGAACGAGCAGGCCTTTGGGATCTGCCACTCGGAAGTAACACATTCTACCGAGAACGAGGCAGAGGCAACCGTCACTCTGCTCGAGGGCAAGACCATCAACGTTGTCTTGTCAAACGCCGGCTACAAGGTGTTGTGACGGGGTCATCTCGGTCCTAATCCGCAGTATGTTTTAATCGACCATTCCAGTTGTTAGCCGAGCAAAGATTCTACGAAACTTTGGACGATCTCTTGTTCTCGACCAGTCCGGCCTATGCAGCAAAAAAGGTCGAGACGCTGATGGCAAGGTTGCAGGGGATTGCAGACACAAGGGAGGGTTCATAAGTGGTATTGAGTGCAGTTATGACGACCGTGGACGTGGATTATTACGCATACTTGTGCTTGCTCTCGAATCTCAACAAGCATAAACAATCACTTCAATGGTTCGTCCATCTACTACGCACATCTCGCATTCTTTAATCTCCTTGATATCATCTTACAGTCCTCCGAGTTAAGGTACACCGCAAACACTCAGTTGGAGCATCGTAAGTAACCCGACTTTCGTCGTTGCCACCATTCTAATATCGTCCCTTTAGTCCACGCTCGTTACACCGGCACTGGTATGTGATACGCCGTACCCGTGTGCCTTCCTCAGGCTGACTTCGAATACAGGACACGGAGATCTGAGCAAATAGTACGCGTTTTTACCCCATTCCGCTCCAACTTTCCGTCGACTCATCCATCACAGCGAGTGGCTGGCACACCAACACCGGGATACACTGTCTTCCATAGTCGGACACCCCAGTCTCACGTCCTATCTTGCCATCGCCGATGGGGAGGCCACCGGGCGTATAAAATTCGAAATGACCGAGGTACACTCCATTTGATATTTGCGGCGAAGGATATGCTGATGGTGGCGAAACCAAAGCGAATGGTCCAGCCATGTGGGCCGCCTCCCGCCAAGGATGACGATTAAGGCGACCGCCGTGCCCTTTCTGCGAGATCCGGATGCCGATATCGTGCCGCATGTAGTAGCCTTGTCAAGTCGGTCGTTCGATTTTTTAGGGTGCGAAAATGCTGCAGCCACCACATAGTGGTGGCTGCAGCACCGTTGCCGGCAATAGCAATACACTATCTATCGTCACTGCATTGTCCTCGGTGAGATCGGAAATGTGTCCCATATATTTTGCTTGACCCATATGCCGTCACCCGGACACTTGACTGCCGACACTGCCGACACACTTTCCGTTTCTGTGTCCAAGGCCTGTAAGCTTTTTCCCGGTACTTTGTCTACCTCATTCCACAGGCCTCCAACCTGTCTGGCCGCTTCGCTTTTGTGGTCTTTGTAAGGAAACCTCATGAAGGTGGTATTTTCAAGCCACTCCAAGGCTCACTTTTTGCCACAATTAACCTTGCCACTTTCCGTCTGTGGCGTTCTCTTCGCCGTTTCGCTTTGGCACCAGATCGCTTATTAAAGGTTGCCCAAAAAATTCATCTCCTCTTCTTTTCTTTTTCTATGTCCCCTCCCGGCATAGCATGACCGATCTGTCATGCGCATTCGCTGGTAAGTTTGCCTTTCACTTTAAGGCAGACACTCGGCAACAGATGATTCTATATCTCACCAGCTAAGTACGCTTTTCACCACAGTGAAACGCCCTCGCACTAGTGATACCCCCCCCCTAGCAACTCATTCATTCAAGATGGTGAAACGCCCTCGCCTCACCCACAATTCCCCCGCGGAAAGCCCTATTTTCAAAGATAACGCATCAAAGCACTCTGCGTTAGAACCTACTTGTGGTCCCCTCGCCTCGTGCTCTCGATTCAAACCCACAAGCCGTCCCACCCCGTTACGGGTAGAGCTGTTGCCCACACCCTCCTTTGCATTCACCGGAATGTCCCCAATCGCTTCCTTCCTGGCTTCCTCCCCTCGCCTTCATTTCAACGCCCTCACCCATGTGGGCCCCGAAGAGAATATATACCACTGCGAAATCATAGATGAGCGGGTTAATTACAGTGCCTTTCAGGGTGGCAAGTACAATATGTACCCGTGCGACGAGGTGCCACACTCTATGCTATATGACAATGTCACGCCTGATAAGTAAGTCTTTAGCGCGGTTTCGAGCACTTGCGGAAGGACTGAATTTTGGTCCCAGCGAACTTCATTCATACGAGTTGACTCGAAAGCTAACGAGCGACGCCTCTCCATCTCTTCTTCACAGTCCAAACCCATCGCCCGTCCGTAATGCCCTTGACCTTGGCTCGGGAGACGGCCACTGGATTGCGCATGCCGCGCAGACGTGGGGGGCCCACGGAACAAAGATTACCGGAATTCGTATGCCACTCTCTATCGACGAAGAACAGACGTCGCTTCCAGGAAGGGACGCAGAGAACGTAACAGTGCTCCGTCATAACTTGTACGTATACATGAGCAACTCAGCCCCACTTCGGACAATCCGCTGACTGTGCTTCTCGATCAGCATAACAGAGCGGCTCCCATTTCCAGGCCACTCCTTTGATTATGTGCGCCTGAACGACGTTATGGCGGCGATCCCGGGGAACCGCTGGGACTTTGTTCTTTCAGAAATTCATCGTGTTCTTAGCCCCGGAGGCCGCCTCGAGCTCATTCACGATCAGCTCTGCTTTTCGTCCATCGGTCCGGAGACCCCTGTCAGCTGCACGTTCGCCCCATCAACGAATAGCTTCGATTCACCCTCTAACTTCTTCGAGGCCGCAAAGAGGAAAGTCGGCATTAAGAACGGGTCGCTTCCCCGATCCAAAAAAAGTCCATATGAAGGTTGGGAAGCCGAGATACGCAATTGCAGCGACATAGAGAGACTTTACCTCGACATGCTCGCACAAAGGTATGGCGTCCATCCGCAACCTTACGCCATCCTCGTGGACACCATCCGGAGGCGATTCGGCAGCAAAAGTCTGGCCAATGTTTCCGATGCGCACGTATGTCTCCCATCGCGGGAATTTATGACACGCAGCCGCGCGGGCCATCCGAAAAGTGCGAAAACCAAGAAGCGCGAGTTCTCGTTCAGCATTACCATCGATTGGGGCGAAGATAAGCCCAGCAAGACGATCGGAAAGCTCCCGGCCGCTCCGCAAGCTCCTTCCGAAGAAAGTTTGTCCTTGACGAGCCTACCGCCCGTCCTGAGCAAGAAAGCGGCGAGTCTGATGGGCGTGGTGCAGCTGTCCCCAGTCGGCAGCCCTTATCAGCCCCCCGGCGTCGTCGTGGTCCGCTCTTCCTCGGAGGGCATACGTCGCATGACGTTCCACCCAATGTCGCCGGCGGAGCTTGACATGCATTCGAACAAGCACATGCACTCGGTTATAAGTGCAAAGCTTGCCATGGAGGCGCACGTCTACGAGCTCCGAAAGAAGGGCAAGCCTTCGATGTCGCGTGAAGCGTTGGATGACGCGCTGTGGGAGTACGCATTGTAAGATTAAGTTATTTTTCTCTGTCATCCGCATATAAATATTTTGCAGGTTCCGACGTAAGCGGTTCAACTGGCCTGAGACGGACACGTTTGAATGGGAATCCGAGTCCGAATACGATGGCGAGTTGAAAAAACAAATGTGTCACTTCACACTGCCCGATACCCAACAGACTGATGGTCTCACGCCTGTTAGGCTATTCCAAATTTTCGAAGTGATCAAGTCTATTTAATTGAAAGCTATGGTGGTAGATACACGTGTATATGACGTTCCTCGCAGACAGCATCCTACTTACTACGGTATCTTTTCGTCTCATTCGTTCCTTTGTCCTTGTGTATTTGGCTGTTCAGTTGTAGTGTAGAAAGTTATATGTTGTATCATAGACCCCGACGAAGAATGATTTTGTAAATTCTGACTTCCTGATCAATACCTTCTGATTGTTCCAGAAATGGGTGACTACATCGACGATCAAAGTTTAGCAATAATTCCGCTGATAAGCTGTGGTCCGCTGAGAATCAGAAGCGTAAGTCGATTGATCAACAAGACTGCGGACTATAACCCACATAGTGCGAGGAGAAACGAGTCCAGAAGGTCGGCACTGCGAACCGTCAGCGCGACATATGCAGTTCCGCCTTCTGGAGATCTTGATGCTTGTAGCGCGATATTCGAGGTAGCAAGGAATGGAGCTATCATGTCGGGATGATACAGCTGAGCGCGGGGTGTCAACGGAAAAACATCCGAGCGGCGACAAATTCAAAGATTGCTCACGATGTCTGCGCCAAGTAACAAATCTGGTTTAATACTGTCCAGAGATGCTCGGACGTCAGGGACGCGATCCTGTCCCAGTGCATCAAACCAGTCCAGTGATTTGACAGACAGGTTTCCGTGACGGTGAGATGCGTCTGGGAATAGCTTAGTTGCAAGTCTACAACCCAGGCACTGCGCTTACTGCATGGCAACTGAGTGTTCTCGCTGCACTGTCTCAGGACGTCCTCATCCACGTCGGTAAGGTACAAGATAGGACACCCTGTCACCCCGCCATGGCTGATCTGGATGTCAGCTACTATAAGACCAAGAAACCCTGTACCAGAGCCCAATTCAAGGACGGATTTATTGATCAAGATGACTGGGTGGTGTGGCATGAATACGGAAAGAGATTGGTAACACATGCCGTACTTGGATTCTGAATGAGAAATTGGGCCAATACGAAACTGGCACGCCATGTCCGCAATCCAGTAGTACCACTCTCAATAGTAGTGCGCGACTCGAACAGCGTGACAGAATGATATTCAATCGAAGACATGTCATCCGTTGAGAGGGATGAGTCAGGTCGAGGAGTTGGTTTCCAGTAATGAGTGGTGAAAGACGGAGATGGTGGCACGACGGCATTATGGACCCTACTGTATGGGGTCATTCATACGATGATTGGTGATTCGTATCGAAGGACGTACGACGGCTTGCTCATTGCGACTAACGACACTACTCGATCGTACATACGTTGGTCGATTTCAGCATCTTCCTAGGTAGAGGTAATTCATAAAGTCGTGAAGGGAAGGAGTGCGCCTGCCTCATCGCCAAGTAGTATTTCAAGGTGCTCGATCACCCACTTCCAGAAGGACAGCTGGTATGTATGCGACGGAGGATATTGGGATAAGTGTGGGTTGAGGAGAATGGAAGAAAGCACGAAGTCATGCACTTGGAGAAATGGGAGGTGAGAAGGGAACGATATTAAACGTGGGTGCTTCAGAGCAGAGTATGCTCGTACAAGGTCGAATAGAGCAATATCCGAGAAACACGACATTGTAGCGCGAGACCAAGACGCGAATAGGCCTGCCCTCAACCCGTCACGTGGCCCCGACCTCTTCCCGCCCGCGCTGGGCAGTGACTGCCAAAGTAAACCCCATGCTCGGCCATCGTCATATTCTGACATCTCTTCCACGTCGATGCACAAGGTTTAAGACTTTGCGGTCCTTCTCCTCTGCTTCACCCGTGGCGTCCTCTGCTCCAACAGAGGGAGAAGGTGAGGAGCAAGGCGAAGGCGACTGGTCTGCACCAAAAGACCCATCCTGGTCCGTCTGGAAGAAAACTATCGCCAAGCAATATGAGAAACCGAGTCGGCCATGTAACTGGCTTGGAGGCAAAGTAGTTGAGTCCGTCTCAGTCTGTGTACCGAGGCCGAACAAGTAACAAATTCTAACTGCGTTTCATAGCCCTTCCCGTTAAACACATCCTTCAAGCCCCCGACTCCGGTTTCTGACGCGCTCAAAAATACATTATATCAGGCCTTCATGACCAATCCAGAAGCCAATTCCGTCCGCAACCTTGCTGGTCGGTATCACCTAAGCATCAAACGCGTGGATGCCATCCTGCGGCTCAAAGGTCTCGAGGAGAGCTGGAAAAAGGTTTGTGCTCCCTGCCTACTTTCCCTAGCCAGATTCTGGCAGGATGATGTTTACGAAGATTAGTCTTGAAGACGTCAACATGGTTATTCTATAGTTGTTTTACCTGACTTTGTATATCCTCGTTCACAAAGACATTGTGTACTAACTCCAACCGTTTCAGGAGGTATAACCCTATCATCTCTGAAGTTTATCAACCCGCGCTGATCGAAAATCAGGGTAAGCCTCTTCAAACTGGATTCCTCCAAGGAATGGAGCAACTTCTCAGCGTCACATATGACGCCAGCAAGTACAAGACTCACGAGCATTGGGTAGAAAGCCGGATGCACACCGTCGAGGCTGACGCTCTGGATCAAGCCGAGGGAGACAACTCAGCGCGTACTCGATACCAGCGCATGTTCTGGGAACCAGTGGTTGAGGGGCAGGTTTGTGATCCCCAATGCACTCTTCTTATACCTCTTTGTCAACCACTTCTCATACCAGGAACCTGTCCTCCCGACCGTTCTGAAACGGGCACGCGAAGATGCCAAACGACATGGGCGAACCGAGGAGCCCATTAGGTCTGGTGATATAATCCTTGATCTCCCTCAGGATGTCACGAGTGTGGATGGCGCTGCTACTGGCCGATCCAACATCAAATTTGTCGACGTCGGTACCAAGTTCATGGACTCGAAGGAGCATATGCGTCGGATGAAGGAGAGCCAGCGGCGGGCGAAGATCCGGAGTAAAAAGGTTCCTAAGCGTCATTTTGCGTTAGTATGAACTACATTTGTGCCTTGTGTTGGCTATGCCCATCCTATACACGGAAAACCGACGAACCAAGGCTTACCGTCAGATATTCGCGAGTTTCTAACACTAGCATATAAGCCACGAAAGAGGATATAATAAGTGAAAAGGTACATTCTGAACGAAACTTGGTTGCCTCGCTTGTCTATGTACTGGAGATCCATCATCTGCTTGGCAGTTTAACCGCCACTTACGAACTGTTGTGCTACTAGATCGCCACCTATCGAACATCGTCGGCTCATCAAGATGGCAAGCACGTATTTTGTTGAGCGCGTAAATCAACTACCAGAACACTGTAGTATGTGGAGTATGCGTAATATCAAGTGTTTCCCTTTTCTCCTGTTTGTTCGACTCCCCAAGCTTGTTGGCCACCAGTCCGAGAAGGACAATGTCCACATGTTACCAGTGCGATGCCCAATGCAATGGAGTCAAACTGTGCTTGTCTTGAGCCCTCGCATCCACGCCATGTTAAAGAAGGACAGGTGATATTTCAATATTTCCCTTCTCAAGCACGGCGCGGATGCAATGGCATCAAATGAGGATGGGTAGACACCACTCCATGAGGCATCGTACTGGTAATTCGAGGTCATGCGTAGTCAGATTTACAGGTCCTTCAAAAGAAAAGGGGCGATGTCAACGTCCAGCGAACGGGTAAAAAATGACCAAGAGCGAAGGGAAAATTCAAGTCCAAAATAGAACGAAAGATTTGCCGTTTAGTACGCGAAACGGTAGTCCAATCTCTGGTTCCCGACATCGTTCGTAGTTTTGAGATACTCTGCCTGTTCCTTTGCAGTAATCATGTCAGAAAAAGGTTTCAGAGTAGTCGATTGACTCGATTCGTACATTTGGCGTCATAGATGTCCAAATGTTCTCCCTGTGTTTGTTCAGGCTACGATAGAAAAGAAAGGTGAAGAGATAGAGAAGGATGTTCGCTGCGCATATCCCAATCAAAACTCGGTTGCCTCTCTTGTCTGTGTATATTCGCCTGTGAGTAGACTGGTACGGTGAAAGGAGGACTCACAAAGTGGGCGATCGTCTTCCTGGTAGATATTCGCCTGACAATTCGTCATTATAAGAATGAGTCAGCAGTGGGCGTACGTTCACATACAGCGATGATATAACCAGCTTGGAAGGAGACATTATACATGCATGCTGAGATGGTCCTTGTCCTAACGCTGTTTGAGTTGCGGGACGTCCAGGCAACCTGGATAGGATGGACATATGGGAATCCAACGATCAGAGACACCACGGCGTAATAAGACCATTGGGAGGTGTTCTCAGTGAATGTGTAAAGCACGATGAGCAAGGGTAAAACCCAGAACTGGAGGATGACCGTTGAGAGTACGCGACTATCAATGGCTTCACTGAGGTAGCTGGTGGAAAGCAAGCCGATAGCTCCGATCACGTATGCTGGAATACTCAGGAGATTGGATTGGATTGTGTTGAATCCAAGGCTACGAAGGGTGAGCGTTAGGTAATTGTGAGGGGGTCCAACTGGGACTGTCGCGTGAGGAAGACTGATGAGCGTCTCGTCTCGTACAAAACAAAACAAAACAAAACATCGGCACTGGCTACTTACTCATGTGTGTCAGTCCCAAGACATACAGCGGCCACATGCGCCACTCACAAAGAACTTGCCATATCATCTTTAAAGTTAAACCTTGGCGGTTGTGCATGTCCGACTTGGATGGATCGTCACGCAACACTCTATTTACGATGATAATCTCCTCTCTGTGAAACGGTTGGCAAAAAGGTATGTGGAGAACAAGAGCCCGCCCACCGTTCTGTGAACCAACCGTTTGGGCGGAACCATGCCTTAGTTTGCGTTGGACCGGCAGGCATCAACGCGAAGGATAGAAGGCCACAAAAACAAGTTAAAACTCCCTCGATGAGGAAAAGATACCTCCATCCTGCGACGTCGTTGTGTCCGCGCAGTTGCAGGATACCCGTAGCCAGGAATGCTCCGACAATTTGAGTCATGTAATTCGAGATCCAAAACCACGCAAGTCGAATCGGCACTAAAGGAGGTCACCGACTGCGTTCTAAGACGCGAGAAACACCCACGTTCTCTATTGGTATAGAAGTACGAAAGGTAAAGGATGGTGTCCGGAATAAAGCCTCCTTGCAAGAAGCCGAGTAGGAATCTTATATAAAGGTTGAGTATCTCTAAATATTCACGCAAATGTCTTACCGTGTAGCAAGAAAAGACGTTCTTCCTGACAACCAATATTGACTCCAGGACACGATGCCCCATAGAACCATCTATGCGCTAGTGAAGGCGAAGACCCTCGGCAGGTAAGGGAACATACCTGGCTCGGTACCCAAACATCTGGGCCGACTCGCTTTGAGACCAGCTGTGATGGTAGTTCCGCGGAGAGGAATGCCAGTCGAAATAGAGAATTTCCAAGATTGAAGTCATTGGTAGTCAAGTGGAGGTCCTCTAAAAAGTTGTCTGTATTGGCTTGGAGTACGTTGCTACGGTCGAGGTCTAGGGCAAAAAACATGACGAAAGCCCATAACATGATCTTCAAGTCGATCTTCCTCACAACTTGCTGGTAAAGACAAAAAAATGGTCAACTAGGGGAAGATCGTAACACCATTTGCAACGTACCCTCTCTTCGCGAAAGGTCCAGCGGGCGTTTGGATCGAAGCGGTGCGTGTTTTCGTAGCTTTGAGGTGGACGATACAGCTCGAGGGTGACAGGGTCATCAAAGACGGAAGGTTGCGTTGCGACTGCGTCAAGGTTGTGCTCGTCCGTCCGGCACCAGAAACGTCTTCTAAATCGATTTCCGTTCACTGGCGAAGCAAGAGGAAGGCTGCCTTTCAGCAAGACCTCATCAGGGGCCTTCAAGTTGTCATGAACACCCTGGTCTTGAACAGTTGCCACAATCTTCTCTACCGAATGCGGTCCAAGTGACATGACAAATTCTCCAGGGGATGCGACGAGTCGTCCGAGTGTGAGGAGATGATCTGGGAGATGCAACGCCGACTATTTAAGTCTTCTCTGAGATCATACGTTTGGGGGTAAAGCGGGACATAGGACGCCGATTCGAATGTCGGTTGTCATACGTCTTGATCTCTTCTCGACTTCTCAACGGCAACTAGTGGAAGGAGGTCAAAGAGGACCAGAGGTGGTGTGACGATACGCCTGAAAAAGACCGCGGCATATATTGTTTGCGAGGTCAAAGGCAGTCACATTTAACATGCGTTTCCATCGATATTGGATCGATATTAATCTTGGTGTCGGTGCGGGGTGTGGCGATAACGTTGCCTAATAAACGTCATCGTCATAAAATGCATCAAAATGAGGGATTCTTACAACTGGCAGCCACGGCCTTGGCTTTGATCCGGTGCCACTGTCGAAGAATCGACGGATATAAATCTCTTCATGGCAGAGTGATGACGAGGAAGGGATGGCGCGCGCTTGCCGCTCAAGTCGGGAACTCCCGCTCGATGCACGGATTACGATGTCGAGACGTGCCTCCCGCGACATCAAGTTCCGAGTCCTCATTATTGGAATGGATGTCTTTCCTGCATTTGCTCTGGGAGAACAAATGCAAGAACGACCTCCATCTTGCAGCGAGTATGTGACACTATGGGAAGACTATCTAACCGGTTCAACTCGACCCTATGTCGAGCCTACGATGCATGACATCGAGGACGAACTCACCTTCATTAACCACGACGATTATATTTTCCGCGACTCCCGGGGTGAAGAGGAACCGAAGAGCGCCATGCTAGTGAGAACGCAAGGCAGATCAGAGTGTAAATAAAGAAATTGAGCTCAAGGCCTCAAGCTTCAAGGCTAACCTCAGGCTCTCTCCCCTCCTTCAATGGTGAATCATACCACTGCATCCGTCAGCCACGCACCTCGCTTCTGCTCTTGCATGCTCATTCAGCCTCATCTTCAAGTTGCGTGCTTACTCATAGATTCGATGTTCTCGGATGGTCACTGATAGAAGTACAGCCCTGTTCTCTATGTATATAATGACTCGGCCTTCAATTGCTTGCTCAAATACAGATTCCCCTTCACGTCCGTCTCGAAATTGAACGCAACGGTCTCTGGGCTCGTCTCTCGACTAGTTTGGGATGAGCCGAGCCGAGCTGCTGAGTGCTCAAGCGCTCAAGCGGCGTCGAGCGCTTTGAATCACCCCAGCCCACTTGCGAGTTTGACGGATTCTGAAGTACAAGTAGAATGGCTGGTTCCGAGAACCCTACTTTACCCCTTGAACGCACACGCTTTCCCAGTACTAGTGTCCACGAGCACACCAAAAGAAGTCTTGATGATGTGATTATAATTTCGTGTGAAAACGATGCTGGTACCCTACCAAACCTACCATCCTCATCGTCGTGGAACTCCACCTCTTCCCCTTCCCCGCAGCGCACGTTGAGCAGCACCGGGCGGCGCTTTGGGGCCAGCGTCGGGCTAAAAAAGGTCGGAAAGTGATAGATGTTCAGAACAAGGACCACCACCACAGAATGAAGTCAACTTACAGCCTCGCTCTGGGGGTTCCTGACAGTCTCATCCACGGAGACGATCAGGCAGGCAGCCTCCACTGCGCTACTGATCGCATTTATCTTGATCAGAGTGGGCTCCCAGACGAATGCCTCCAAGTTGTCACGGACGCCATCAGGTCCATCGACATCAACACCAAACCACTTATCGCCTTGCGCGTGTCTCATGCGAAGCTTGTTTAAGATGTCGGTCGAATCGAGACCAGCATTGTCGCAGATCTGCCTGGGAATGATCTCGAGTGCCTTTGCGAATGCGATCTGGACGAGTTGAAGTTTTCCCGGGATAGAAAGTGCATGCTTCCGTATATACGCGGAAAGGCCCATCTGAACAGTGGTCATCAGCCATGTCCCGGATGAGTGAGATACGCACGTACTTCAATGGCACCACCGCCAGCCACGACATCCCCATTTTTCACCGCGCGCTTCACCACCATCACTGCGTCATGTAGACTTCGCTCTACTTCTTCTATAAACTGTTCTGCGCCGCCGCGAAGGACCATCGTGCAGGTTTTCGCTTTGGGGCATTCCTCAAAGACGTTGTACCGCTCGCCGCCGATTTGTCGCTCCTCGAACTTGCCACAGGTTCCAAGGTGCTCACGGCTGATATCGGAGGTGGTAGACTGAATTGAACCGCCAACAGCTTGCACAACTCTTCGAAGGTCGGCGGCAGGAACACGCCCAGCGCAAAAGATGTCCCGATCAGCAAACCATTGAGTGGCCAGATCCCCGATGGGGAGTTTGCTCAGCACGACCTTCGCACCCGTCTTTTCGATTTCTTGTAGCTTGCGGTAGATGATCTCCCACTCGGCATCGACGATTGCTTGGTAATCCGCAACAGCATCCACTCGGACCTCAGCATTGTCTTTTTCAGCCTTTAATTCAAGTTCCACGTTGAGCGAAAGGATGAGAGGATCGGTAAAGGCTTTAGGTTGCTGCTCTGCGCCAGCATAAGTGAATGTCTTTTTGAAGGATACACCGCGAATGAGGAGTGAGTCTTGCATGCCGCCTCCGGGGATTTTCTTCACGCCGATGAGAGACTCGTCCAATTCGTCCTGATCGAGAGAAAGCACAGCATCCACGACCATTTTTGAAAAGAAGGGCTTTTCTGAATGTATGAGCTTTGATGACATCGACGTGGACGCGCACTTGAGAAGGAGGGAGTGGAACTTTCTGAAAAGCGCGATTCAGCGTAAATTCGGCATCGATAAGCAATGGCCGTACTCGGCGTCTGAACGGTCAACAGTTATTTGTATCTCTTTAATGCGATCGATACACTGAAGAACGCGTGGGTGAGTGACGAAAGCAAGATGGAAGATAGCACGCACTAGCTGGGCGGCTTGGCGGAAGCCCTTCATGATGATGTGTGGGCTCACGTCCTCCTCTATATACCCTTTTATTTCTTTCAGTAGCTGGGCAGCGAGAAGGACGACGCTGGTAGTCCCGTCGCCGACCTCTGCATCCTGGGCCCGGGCGATATCGACGAGCGTCCTCGCGGCAGGGTGAACGATGTCAAGAAGCTTAAGAATTGTGGCCCCGTCATTGGTGATCTGTGCTTCTCCACGATCGTTCACGATGAGTTTGTCCATTCCCCTGGGTCCCAATGTACTTGCTAACATCTCCGCGATAGCCAGACATGCTGAGATGTTAGACAACAGTTGTCCCTTTCCTTGAGATGTATCCGTTCCCTCCTTGAGGAGAACTACGGTAGGTTGCTACGCGAGGTAAATCCAAGTGATCTCGGCCTTGAAGCGAAGAAAAACTTACTATAGGCAGGGGTCGTTGCATTTCTCGTCCAGCCAGTCACTCGCGTCGAAAGCGGGGAGAGATCTCGAAAAGGTCGCTTATGTCATCAGATGAAGATAAAAACGACTCGACTACCTGCGCTACTGAACCGTGACTAGTACTGTATATAGTACTTGTACTCCAAGAAAACCACTTGCTAACTCCATGACATTACGCAGAACCGTGTTGATGTTTTATTTCCTCGATCTTATCCTCCACCGCCTTCCTGTTTCGCAAAAGGCAATACTCGCCAAATCTGTTCCGGCTCTGCCATTTCTGACCTGGGAGCCAGAATGCTCGTGTGAGCCGAGAAGAGTGGCGGGCGTCGAGGAAAGGGAGACAGGTTACGCGCTCCCATGTTGTATCATCGAGAACGTAGCGAGGTTCGTAGGGGGACTCCATAGGGTCATGTGGAAAATCGAGATCGACGATATAATCGCAGCTCGACAGGTCGACCTGCGTGCATGTCAGTGGGGTCGTCGTTCAGCTTTGGGAAGGCATGAAAGCTTACGTAGTGCATCGGTTCTTCCTTGTTCAGATCGTTCAAGCCTATAGGAACACGTCTCGTTCCCAAGACTCTTGATCGAATCCCACCATGCGTCTCATGAAAATGGGCAGGAAGCATGCCATCGAAACCGCTCTTGATCCAGTCGATTCGTATCCCGTCCGGGACAAGATAGTGGCCAGGGAAACGGTACCACTCTTTTCCGTAGCAGATTCTCAATCCAAAGTCTTTGATTGGTGACAGATCGACACGCAGCTCATCTTCCCTGTTCTCCTCAAGTTTTTTCTTGTATTCTTCGAGTAGTTCTGGTGGGGGGAGAGGAGTTTCGAGCAACCCTGTCACGTTTAGGAGCCGCGGGACTTCCTGCTTCTCAAACTGAAATACGATGGTCATGGGGGTGTGGTAGTATTTCCAAAGTGCAAGGATGCGAGCAAGGGATATGAAAGCAGTGACGAGAATAATCGTTAATGTTGACCAGCGGAAGAGTTGGCTGCGTGATGCCTGGCACGAGAGTCAGTAGACGCATGATGCCCAGAAGCTAAGACATACGCGGTACGGAGACTTCGTTAATTTGATGTAAGCGACTTCAATCCAACCTCGCAAGAGGAATGTCGTGACGGCCGCATTGAAGCACACAAGTGGGTATACAGGATACATGAATCGTTCCTCTTTGTGTGGTTGAATGCTCATGATGCCGATCCAGGTATAGAATGGGAGCAGACGTAGTGCCAGAAGGGTGAACGGTGAGCTTTGTTCGGGAGACGGAATATCATTCCCCAGGCGGCGGCGGTCAATCCTATGAGTGATCGCCAATGCCGGAAGAGAAAATAGTGCCATGGGGAGAAGAATATTGAAGTTGAGAGACAGATTCATGAGGTAGAAGTACCAGGGTTCGGTGCCATACAAATTGGGACCACGGGATGGGTCGGAAAAAACGTTATACCTCACGATGTTCCAAAACACTGCAGCGAACTTCCCGTAAAAGTATGAATCGATTGCCACTATAGGTATCTGCGCACTTCTCAGCGAGAGAAAGACAACGGAAAGGTGGCGTACTGACTAGGATGAGCGCCGCCACCGCACCACAAAGGAATATTCGTATGATGCGATTGAGCTGCCAGCCGAATTTATTGTTCGCGGGAACCTTGTCAGCACCAAACACGAACAACTCCTCGAAGACGAATGGAATGGCTACAGCGAGAGCAAAGGGCCAGCCAAGGACAGCTCCAAGGGTAAAACACATGACAGCTGCGAGCGTTCGCTGGCCATCTTGGTTGCTGGGTGGTACGAATGCGTGCGATAGCGCAAGCATCGTAGTATACATCGCAAATGACGAGGGGAGAAGGGCTGAACAAAGCCAAATTTTTACATATCGGAGATGGTGAGCCCAAACGAAGAGTCATATAGAAAAGACTCACCCGCCGATGCGTTCCACATCCCGGCATTAGCAACTAACATGAACAACATGTAGCGAGCGACACGGTTGTTGATTTTGAGCCGAACAGTATCATACAGCTTGGCTTCACAGATCGTGCATATTGTGCCCAAGACAGCACGCACGAAGAAAAAAGCTGGTCTCTACGAGGGAGAGGTGAGCGCATTTGGGTAGAACTTACATCGTTAGGCTCACCTTTCCTGCCTCCCGCAGTATCCAGTAAGGAATTTTGGATGGGAATAACCACAAGAGGGTGTACGCCCAGCTCCGAATTGCGTACTGCGGTGATGTTTCCCACGTCTGAAGGCCGTAGCCTTTATACATGTAATGCAGAGGCTCCCAGTAATTGAATACTGTGAAGAGGTCACTCGGAGCAGAGTGGTCCTAACGCGAGTGACAGACCTTCGTCGCAGTCTTGGATGTTCGAATACATGGCAGCCGTTACACGGAAAATAAGTAATATCCTGACCGCCACAGAAAACCTAGGGACCCAAGGCGGGCGTGCAGCTCTAGAATGACTACGTCAGAACGCATGAATGGCCAGTGCGTGCACCCGTTACGCACCTTCGGAGCTGGTCTTGGAGAATCCCGGTATGTCTTGCCGCCACTGGCTTGGGTGCATACTCGTTCTTGTCTCTCTCGATGGGTCGGCGGAAACGGAGAGTTTGGATATTCGCCATGACCGGTGGAGGTGTAGGAAGATGGAGTGATACGTGAGGGTTGCCTCCCACCTCCCACGCCTCTAGCACGTTGTTTCCTACTAATTCCGTTCCTTATGTCATCACAGATCCAAACATCCTGAGAGCGTAAAAGCATGTACATTGTGATATGATATCTTTGCAGGAAAGTGTCTATGAATCAACAGCGGACCACAAGGGTTCTGGAGAAAGATGGCAAGAACCAAAACCTGGTATCGTAAGAGATGACAATATGCTCGGTAACGGTAAGAGTTACATGCCACGGAAATATCAAGCGTGAGCAAAAAGAAATTGTACCTCAAGTGAAAAAGTCCACAGAAAGCGGGTAAAGAACTGTCATTAAATGGAGATTGTTCAGATATTCTTCTGTACACCAAATGTTTATAGTCCGTCGGGTCATCCTACCTTTGGTGTTCAATTTGATCCACCATTGGGCTGGGGCGGCCCGGCGCCAGGAGGTAAGGTGGCATAGAGTGATGTGGTACGCGAATATCTGTTCTGCTGGGGTGGTTGCGACGTACGGCGGGCTGGAGGCCGGGAGACACGACGAACTCCATCGGGACCCGGGACCGGCCCATTATCCGACAGACTGACCCCGCGTACTCGAGGTTGACCGCCAGATGGGGATGGAGAGGATGATGGAACAACGTCATGTTCTACGCCATAGTAGTTATCGTGGCTGGACTGGAACGGATTCGCATTTTCCCCGGGGAACCGCGTTGGGGATGTCGTTTGGCGAATCGTTCCATGATTTCCGCGACCCGGAGATGCGTGGCGCGCAGAGGCCGATGCTGACGCGCCATAATAGTCTTCAACAGGTTGCTCAGTCGTATTAGAAGCACGTCTGGAGACAACACGTTGGTGAGAGGAATTATCCGAATGAACATCTTCGTTAGATCGAGCAACAGAGGTTGAAGAACCGCCAGTCGTCGTTGGACGATTCAAGGCGAGCGGAGCGGGAAGCGTAAGCAGCTGATTGCTATCGTAACGTGGACGAGAGCTACTCGCGTTTGCGAAAGACTCCATTGTACTTGCATCGAGGGCCTGTGAGGGAGTGGCGCCCGTTTCGCTGTATGACACCGTAGAGTACCTGCCCTATACTCAGACTCATGACGGAAAATCGACATCTAAGCTCTTACCGCCTCGGGGTGTTAGTCTTGGGGTCGTAGTAAATCGAATCTCTCGACTGTGCACCACTCTTCCAGCGTCTCTCACGCTCAAATTCCGCCCATCGCTTCATTACGATGTTTGTCGAATCGAATTCACCCTCCTTATCTCCATGGTGTCCACCTTTGTCTCCGGATACCTGGCGTGTCTGACCCCATGTGAAGTCGTCGAAGTGCCAAAATGCATAAGCGGGAAGGATGCCATTCCATATAGGAAGTGAGAAGAGGTAGATGATCATCCAGCCAACGTACGCGATTTTGCGCGTGGTGATGACGATAAGTAACCCAGGAAGACCCAAAATGATGGCCAAGAGGGCCAGAGGGATTGTGGTATTCGTGTGTCCAGGGACGACGGAACTAATAATGAGGTATATTGTGAAGGATATGGCAGCGGGGAGGACGAGAGTGCCAGCAAGTTCCATACCGACAACAAACTGCATCGAGAAGCAGAATGTCCCACAGAGATCGCGAACAAGGACCAGCTCGGCGAGGTTGTGTACCGTTGAGTTGATCCAACGACGACGCTGGGAGAGAAGGACCCTAAAGGTATCCGGAACGACGGTCTTGCAGACTGCGGATGGCAAGAAAATGTTTTTGCGCTTTGGGAAGGTCTTCAACATCAAAGTCGTTAAATATCGATCTTCTCCGAGAAGTAACAAATTCTTCTTGTGCAAGGTGTCAACCACGTTCTCCGAATAGTGCTCGACAATATCCGGGTTGGCAAGAATGGGGACCCAGTACCCAGAAGCGCCTTTCGGTGCTTTGATGCGATACATACTGAAACAGCCCGGCAAGCATGTTACCCCACCGAACATTGACTCGAATGCCTTGGTCATGTGGTGCGAAATGTAGTACTCGAAGACTAGAGAGTAGGCACTAAGGAACGATAGCATTGAAAAGGTAACATCGAACCCACCTTGAATCATAGAAACCCATGTTTCCCCCTTGTTAGCAATTTTAGTTTCGCCGCAAAGTCCCATAATTTCTTCGTCTTGAACCATGCAAGATGCCATCCGCGTGAGCGAGTCGGGGAAAACTTTCGTATCGGCATCTACACAAAGCACCAATTCATAACGATCCGGGCTCACGCCAGTCGCCCGCCAAAGGGAATTGAAGAATTCGTATTCGAACGTGGTCATACGTTCGTCAAACATGACTTTTTGAAGGAAGGCCATGAGAACGATTTGCGAGTCACGTTTGCCACGATTCCCGGGCTTAGGGTCATCTACTTCGAGTGGGTTACCTGATTTTGCAACCAACACCACTGGCACACGTTGCTGCTTGGACCTCTCTACAGTAGCGTCGTCGTAGTCATAGAAACCGGCATAGACCTTGGCCATATTATGCCGCTTGTGACCATCAGCAATGGCCACATAGGAATGCGCTTCGACGTCTTCAGGGTCAATCACTAATTCTTTCATCATGGAAAGGACAATTTCCGGAGTCGTCTTGTCATTCCCACTTCCTTTGACCATGCCATCCGCGATGACCATGATGAGCTTGTGACTGTTCGGGTAGTCCGTGGTAGCGAGCGAATCGAGAGTCGTGCGTAGCCCCTCCACTGATTCGGAATATGCGGTGACGAGACAGATCGTATGTGCGAGCGGGAAGCCAAATGGTTCAAAATCTGGAGCGGGCTGGGGAACGACATTGTTCAAGGGGAAAGGACACACAGCCTCTGCGAACCCGCGGGGATCGGTGAGGGATGTGGCGCTCCTCGAAGCACCATAGAGACCGTCTTGAGGGCCCGACTTTCCGTTCTTCCCAGAAACCGAGGGGGAGCCGTAGACGCTCATCGCGCCGCGCTTGTAAGTGACAGATTCAACCGCGCCATATGCAGTAGTTGGCCGTGCGCCAACGCCTTTGAGAACATTCTCGGAGGGGGTAAAGCGCGATTGGCGGGGGAGGAAGTGACCTTTTTTCTCCTTCTTATTTTGGGTGTACGCGTTCTTCGAGACATTGGGCCGATATTGGCTCGGAGCGGGGCGGTAGATGTCAGTGGTCCAATTCTCGATTGCGGCCATTCGTCTCATACGTTGTTCATACGTTTCGTGTTTGGACATGCCGAGCCTGTGCGCGAAAAACCAGGCAAACATTACGGCCATGACGAAGCGAATGGCGACAACGCCAACGATGAAAATGAGGGAGACATAGAGGACGATGTCCGAGGCAACACAGCCGATGCTATTCGTGTCGATGAAACCAACGCCGATGATGTTCTGCAGGCAGTGACCAAGTGTCTGTTGCTTTGTGCGTTCCATATACATGGAAATGTCTTTGCCATTGTAGGTCCCATTGGGTTGTGCGAACTGGTCGAAAATCGCTGGATAATTGACCTCCCCTTTACTGAGCCATTTAAGAAGGCTGAAATCCAGGACGGTGCTATAGGGAACATTTCATAAAAGCGGCTAGCAAGAACCTTAGCACCACTCACGACTCGTAAACAGCGAGATTCCTGCTTGTGCTCTTAACGTCATCCCACGAATAGTAGACTTGCCCCATGGGACTTATTTTTGCTAACTGTGACCGAGCACTAGAATTGAGATGACAGTTTATGCTGCTGTCATAACCGGTAAGATTGACCCCGGATGTGCCATATTGATTGTAGATATTGCACGGGAAATACCAGTTTAATTGGCCATTGTTACCTGTAATGCTCGAGTTCGACGCTTTGGTAATAATCCCCTGACAAGGCCCGTTGGTGTTCTGGAACATGAATGAAATGTCGCTGCCGGCAGCATTCCAGCCTCCTTCGTAAAGGGGGTTGCTGTGACCATTGAAGTTTCCAACTTGTGGATGATTGAAGTGGGAAAAGTCATAGTCATAGCCGTGGATGATGACGGAAGCCGTATCGATGGAGCCAGCATGATATCGGTTCGGAGGGGTCCCGCAGACAGTTTCAGTGAAACCAAAAGTCAAGAAGCCGACACCAGCCATCAGAATGAGGATCAAGCTGATTAAACCCATTTTTTCTCTCCATGCGCGCTGTTGCTCGGGGCTACGGATACCTAGACAAAAGAATAAATAAAATCGAAACGTCATAGACGGAAAAACTACACTCACCGCACGATCGCAGTAAGAACGGGGGTACACAGATGGTGAGGAGGTAACAATACATAACCCAACCGTCGTGGGGCCCGGGGATATTCCCCAAGCAGTGACGACGGCGCTCTGCCGCTTCGTCCGTATCAGTTGGAGACTGGCGCTTCTTTCGAAGAGTACCACGCTTGAATAGCGCGAGACCAGATTCATGAACATCTTCCTCACGACCCAAGAGAGACTGGCCTCGGCGTAGGGGAGCACGGTTGGGGGCATTACCAGTAGCTGAGAGATACGCTTTAGGATAGATATAAATGCAAATTAATAGAAAACATACTGGACGGATGAACGAGGTTTGCGTCGGCATCCTCTAGTCTTGCGGCGTGAGTGCGGTAATGCCAATGTCGATGGCCGGGTTCAATCTTTTCCCGATCAGGTCGTACCAGGCTCTTCTTCCTGCCTACGAGCGCAGCATCCGCCATCGTGAAGCCAGATTCGGGGTCGGGACTAGGTGGCAGGATATTCTGGTAAGCAGAGTGTTGTCGTACTCTGCCGGGCTGATCGAGCGGGGCACGCCGGTCTCCTCTTTCGGTGGTTTGAAAAGATACATTGTTGCCGTCATGGAGATGAGGGGAAGAGGAAGAGCGATTATGTGGACTATAAGGGGATGGGGGTTGATCGACGTAGGAAGAGGGAGAATTTGGAGAGAGAGGTTGTTGGGAATATTGGGAATAAGACGGTCTACGTGCGCGAGGCGGGCGCTGGCCAGAATAATCCATGGTAAAGACGGTTGAAGGTGGGGGTTATGGGGACATGCACAGGCAAAAGGTATGGAAGGAAACGACGGGTGGGAAGAGGGAGGAAAGGGGGAGGGCGTGGAGGGAGCGTGTGGCAAGGACGACTGTGAGGTCAAAGGTTGTCAAAGTGGTTGAACAAGCCGGGCGTGGCACACCCGGGCGCCGTCGCCGCCTTGCGTCGTGAGAGTGACACTCACCCCCTGAATCAATCTCTCAACGTTGTCTCGTCCAGCCCTTTTCGACACCTTGACTTGAGCGAACAGAACCCTCAGATCAGCGATAAACGAAAAAAAAGAAGAGTGGAAGAATCCTTCGCGACAGTTTGACGCACTGCGCATTACACTTACACAATTCTATAGCTCTATGAAAGACGTAACAATTATACGGCGAGATGGCCGAGCGGTCTAAGGCGCCAGACTAAGGATCTGGTCTCTTCGGGGGCGTGGGTTCGAATCCCACTCTCGTCATAACATTTTTTCGCTTTATTTTTTTGGCATACTGGTCTCCACTTTGGCCTCACTTTTTATGGAATCGAGCATACCTATATATAGGTCCATCTTACGGTTACGCCATGCACGCCAAGACATTGAGATTTACTGTAGTTCGTCAATTGCGGCTGTCCGCCAGTTTCAAGGTCAAACTGATTTTGCTATTTTTACCAATTACACAAAACATGTAGTACCAAGGTTGCGAACCGCTCATTCATCAATGATTCATACGAGTGTCTCGCCAATAGTGAAGTGTACGTGATCCCCTTCCCCCAAGGTAAGCCGTACGGGCAAACGCGGGTCAATCCGGATGGGTGCCGAAGTGCCGATATAGAAGTCCCCACGACTGAAGTTGCGCGTGATAGCGGCGGCCTCCTCTTCAGTGAGCGGTCGTGGACGTTTGTTCGGACGGAAGGTTGAAGTAGAGGCCCCAGTGAAGGAGCCATTGTACTCATAATATTGTTGATGAGTCAGGCTGGGGGGTTGCATATAAGAAATTGCCGCAGCTGGAAATGGAGGAATGCCGGGAGCTACGCACGTTGCCTCAGCCGACATGGGCACAAAGGATATCAACGAAGACGAACCAGGGGTCTGCTGTTGTGAGTGGTCAACGGGAGCCTCTGGATCCGGATAGGCACAGGTGGCACCAAGACCACGCTTAAGGCAACTCTGAAAATGATCATGACGCTCACATACATAGAAGGTTGATATATAGATTGGCACGTACCTGACAAGGAAGGATCTCGCTGCAGCGAGTCTTTCCAGAATGACAAGAAGTGCATGCACGCCTTACGGCTGGGGCTTTTGCTGGAGTCGAAAAAAGGAAACCCAAAAAAAAGAAGAACAACGAAAAACATGATTCGAGGCGGAAGAGGTGAGCATGAGGATATGGCGACAGGAAGGAGGGATGGGAACGCACGCTTCCGAGGAGGATCGGAGATGGTTGGTTGAGGATTTTGGTGCAGCTGAGCATGGAGTTGAGGGTCTTGCACGAGTGACTGGGGCGGTGGGGGCTGCTGAAGTTGTTGAGTGTCGATCGACGGCGTGGCCGTATCCTGGGCCGGGGTGGGCGCGGAGTCGGACATGGCGGGTTGACGGAGGGGCCGGTGGTGGAGGTGGTTCTGTCAGGCCGTGAGCCGCTTTATGTACCGATGTTTGGTTCCGGTTTTCGGTCGGTAACCGGACGGTTCCTGGAGCCGGCCGTCGCGATCTAATACCGGGCCGTTACTGGTCAGTGTTCGCTCTCAAACGACAACCATGGCCTCTAATCCAAATCCAAATCCAAATCCAAATCAACCTCCTGCACCATTCACAGATTTCGAGTTCTCCTTCGATCCTTCCCTTAATGGCATATTCCCCCCGCCTCCACCGTTACCTCCCTCGGCTGGCCTTTTCTCCGATTCAGAGACAACTGACCTCCTCGGCTTTCTCGATAACTTCAATTGGGAGTTTGACGCCTCACCAGTTCCCCCAGAACATCAACAAGAACAACCCCTTCCCTTCCATTATGGTACCCCTTCATCCGCACAACTCCCCACATTACATCCTTCCAGCCAGTTGCAGCCACAGCTGTCCCAATCACAGCAACAGCAGCACCTACCTCGGCAACCGCAAAGTCCTTCGACATCAACTCCGCCGACTTCACGCAATAAACACCTCCTCTCAAGTCCTCAGAAACGCCTGAATCATATAATGTCAGAACAGAAACGACGAAATGCAATACGAGAAGGTTATGCCCAATTGACTACGCTGCTTGCACCCAAAGGTGCTCCGCCCGGGACCGGTATGCCTACCAGAGGTCGTCCGAAAGGCAGCGGTAGTAGAGGAAAGGGCAGGACGAAGGGCAAAAGTGGCGTTCTTTTCCGTTCTGTCGAATATTGCCACTGGTTAGAAGAGGGAATTGAAGAATTGAGGGAAGAGGTCAGGATGGCTGAGGCAGCCGCCGGCATCGGTCCTGGTTGACACCGAATCAGCTGTGTTCTTTATTCCTCATCGTACGTCACGACATCATCGGGCTAATGTATGCGTATATATTTCATCTGCAGAGAGACTTGTCGTAGTCGTGTCTGTTTGCTCTACACTTTTGTACTCACGTCTGTATTACCGGCACAACCTTATGTATCACATGATTTCACCACTGTTGACGACCTTGTCGATGACATGGATCTTTTTCCTTGATGGAACTCACCTCTCCTTATGGCCCCACCTCCGCCGTCATCACCCCCTACTCCACCCCCACGCCCAGACTGGCCGATTCCAACATTTAGTCTCCGAATTGACGACCTTTCTCATCCGGGAATCAAGCTTTTCTTTGACAATGTCGACCCTCTTCGACTCTTGCACGATGCTACCGTCGCAGTCTTCCAATGGTTATATGCAATCACAGATAAGGCACCAAAGAAGTAAGTGGCTGCAAGCGTCGCAAGGCAATACTGATTTGCACAACGCCGCGCTTTACAGTGTGGAAACCATACTACTTGTCCTTCGACCCATGGACGGTGTAGCCTATACTACGGGCTCGGAGACAGCCAAGGAGATCCACTTCGCTTGCCAGCACATCGTGAACTGCGCGGACCGTTGCGCGGACGAGATCCGCGGCGTTATGGTCCACGAGGTAGTCCACTGTTATCAGTACAACCACCAGGGAGCCTGTCCCAGCGGTCTCATCGAAGGCATCGCAGGTACGCACGTACACCTTCCCGTCTTCGTCATGCTCTATTTCTGAGTTACAAATCGCACCCGGCATCTACAGATTGGGTTCGCCTCCGTGCCGGCTTCGTGCCACCACATTGGAGACCTGGCGGTGATAGGTGGGACGCGGGCTATCATGTCACGGCCTATTTTCTGGGCTGGTTGACCGAGCGGTATGGCGAAGGCACGGTGCCAGAGCTTAACGCGTTGATGAAAGACTCGCCATACGACGAGCGTATCTTCAAGACGGTGACCGGTCGTAAGGTCAGCAAGCTTTGGAAGCTCTACAAGGAACATCTCGGCGAGGGAGGTGGAGATGGGGTCTCTTCAACGAACATCTGACCCTGTCACATCCGAGGATAACGTCGAGAGAATGCGGTTATTAAGACCGTCATCAGCGATTAGCCCGACCAATAGATGTCATATCCACAATTGAATACAGTGTCAAGGGGTGCAAGCAAGATATAAAAAAAGAGAACAGAAAAATGGGCTATCCCATCTCCTCTTCAAGCTCCCGGGCTAAAAAGTCGTCCTCATCATCATCGCCAAATATACTTTCGCTATCCTCCTCATCATCCTCATCCTCGCCACGAGGACTTGCCACTGTTGGAAGCGCATATTGACCGGATTCTTCCCGGGAGATGGATTCTTTGAGCTTCGAGGCGTTCTGTCGATCTTTGGCAAGTTTCTTGCGTTTCGAAAGTGGTGAACGGAGAAAATCATCGTCGTTTGCATTCAACCCGGCTTCTGACGGAGTAAGGCTTCGCAATCGCTTGCGTCTGGTTCGTGGGGTAGAGGGACCGCTGTGAGAATGACGGTCTTAGCTCAAGCATCTACGACGAAGGACGTCAAACCACACACCTGCCAACGCTGCTCGTGTCATCTCCTACGCGCCGGTCGTGCCCGCCCACGTTCCCTAGTTCGCGATTCGTACCCTTTAAGCTCGCAACGTCATCGCCATCGCCATCGCCATC
>Ga0137397_10000104_pt1 | contig 55015 bp, 61 predicted proteins | sample czorhiz116metaG_FD_106658 | JGI IMG/M metagenome (GOLD analysis project Ga0137397, IMG submission 106658) | Vadose zone soil microbial communities from Angelo Coast Range Reserve, California, USA - czorhiz1.16 metaG | ecosystem: Environmental > Terrestrial > Soil > Vadose zone | place: USA... | reverse complement strand
CGCGCCAAAGCTGCTGTTAATCCTTCCACTCCACCATCGGGTGGCCCCCAGTCCGTCCCGGCATCCAACTCATCGACTCCTGGACCAGACGCGGCCTTCACTCCCGCGATGACCGACTCGGATCTTGCCGCATTGCGCTCGCGATATCTCGGCGTCGACAAGAAGAAACGCAAGATTCGCAAGATGAACGAGCGCAAGTTCGTCTTCGACTGGGACGAACAGGAGGACACATTCTCTGCGGACCCCTCTGCAAATATTGGGGTTCAACGGCAAGGAGCACAAGTCATGTTCGGACGCGGGCATATCGCGGGCATGGACGACGGCGGGGGAGGAAGAACCGACTCCAAGTCAGATGTTCAACTCGCCGACGCCATGGAGCGGAGAAAAGCCGCAAAGCATGGCTATGATGACAGGCATTGGACAGACAAACCCTTGGATGAGATGAAGGAGCGCGATTGGCGCATCTTTCGCGAGGATTTCAGCATCGCAGCACGGGGTCTGCTCATTTCCATTATCCCTCTTATCGTCCTACTCACCCTAGTGTAGGTGGCAACATACCTGTTCCATTGCGCACGTGGGGCGAGTCGGCCATCCCCAAGCAAATTCTCGCTGTCATTGACCAGATCGGGTACAAGGAGCCCTCTCCAATCCAGCGTCAGGCAATCCCTATAGGGTTACAGAACCGAGACATAATCGGCATCGCGGAAACAGGTGCGATTTTCTCCCAAATGTGTGCGTTCAATTAGTACTGACTTGATTACAAGGTTCCGGGAAGACGGCGGCTTTCGTTATCCCTATGCTCACGTTTATCTCGAACATGCCCCCATTTACCGAGGAAAACAGGCATCTGGGACCCTATGGACTAATAATGGCTCCTACGCGTGAGCTGGCGCAGCAGATCGAATCGGAGGCCCGAAAATTTGCTACACCACTCGGCTTCCGTTGCGTGTCAATCGTTGGAGGGGTATGTTTGTGACTCGCAGTTGTGTCTCGCCCGGAGCTAACTTACTGCAGAGAGCTGTTGAAGAGCAACAATTCAATCTTCGCGAAGGAGCTGAAATTATAATCGCGACGCCGGGTCGTCTGAAGGACGTTCTTGAGCGGCACGTCCTGGTGCTATCTCAATGCCGCTATGTCGTCATGGACGAAGCTGATCGCATGGTTCATTTGGGGTTCGAGGCCGACCTTACCTTCATCCTGGACAAGCTGCCTTCGGAGACCATGGAAGGAGAGGACCAGGGTGAGCAAATGGACGTCGACGGCGAGACCATGGTGAAGAAGGGTCGTACGCGAGTGACAACGCTATTCTCCGCGACGATGCCGCCTCCCGTGGAAAGACTCGCCAAGAAATATCTGAAGCGCCCGGCGATCATCACTATCGGTGAAGCAGGTAGAGCTGTTGATACCGTCGAGCAGCGAGTTGAGTTTGTCATCGGAGAAGAGAAGAAAAAGTACGTGGCATGGCTGTCGACGGACGAACGGGTTGTGACTATGGGCATCCTCCCTATTCTTAGACAACGCCTCCTCGAAATCCTCAATAGTGGGCAGTACCAGGCTCCTATCATCGTCTTTGTCAACCAGAAAAAGACGGCGGATATGGTGGCGAAAGATCTGTCGCGCGGTGGTGTACGTCGGGGACCCTTTGGATAATATTCTATGACATCTGCTGACAGTATGCACACAGTGGAGCGCCGCGACTCTGCATTCGGGCAAAAATCAAGAGCAACGAGAGGCCTCGCTACAGTCACTCCGCTCCGGTGCCTCCGACGTTTTGGTCGCGACGGACCTCGCGGGGCGCGGTATCGACGTGCAAGATGTTTCGCTTGTCATAAATTTCCAGATGGCTGGCACAATCGAGGCCTATGTGCACCGTATAGGTTTGCCATCTCTTCTGACTGTCCATGAGCGCACCCATAGCTAAGCTGTTCATTTTAGGCCGAACGGGTCGCGCGGGTAAACAAGGGATAGCGATCACCTTCCTGACAAATGACGATGACGAAGTGATGTGCGTATCTTTTCGCTCCTCTCTCCGTTCCGCAGAATCGGAACTGACGTATTTCGTTCGTCATGGTAGGTATGACCTAAAGCAAGGTGATTTCTGAAACATACTCCGGGATATTACATGTACTGATCGTGTGGCCCACTTCCAGAAATATCAAAGAGCCCTGTGTCAAAGGTCCCGATAGAACTTGCGCGACACGAAGCGGCTCAGCATAAAGTTTCTCGAGAGATGAAACGCAAACGGGACGCCGATGACCAAGGGTAGGAAGGACGAGTGGAGCTTTGGGGTCCTCGGATTTGGGAGCCGTTGTGTGCCATCCACCTCGCTTCGCGTTGCGCGTTTGGGATGTCCGGCTGTACTTTTGTAGGTTGCGCAGCAATGATCCGCCCGTAGCAATCCGTACCCGCATGCAGTGCGAGCGCACTCTACCCGTGTTCGATCATTCCGAGGCGAGCAATACAGCAGCGTGATTGTTGCGAGAGTCGAGCGTCTGATACTTCCCCAACTCCGACCTTTGGTTTCGAGTTTTGCTTATCAAATCATCACCGTCGTGTCCGAGCTGGTAACAGGCATGGGCAGAATCCGATCCGCCTCGTGGCACTCCAGCAAAACGGAAATGGTCTTAATCATTGAAAATAATTTAATCACTGTGATATGATTGGAATGATAAGGTAGTGAGTGATAAATGACACATATCTATCGGAACTAGTGAGTTGTACAACTTGCTTGAAATTCGTTTGATTTTGATGCCTAAATGAGATGATTGATGCGATCCCGATTTTGTGACCGAGGCGGGAAAAAGAAGAGATAGCAGGATCGTGCGCAACGAGCCCCACATGGGCCCTTGAAAGGCAGTTGGACCTCCCTCACCGGAAGGAGAAAAGATAAAAAAAGATCAACCCGATGAATAGTTGTAGTATTTTGGTTCTGAAGCGGAATGCTTCTCACGTGAGTCACACGATCTGGCTGCGTAATACGTATACTGAAATAGAACTGGAAAATGCGTCGAGGCACGGCGGGACGTGGGTATTTATGAGCGAGGGTGCTGCGGAACCATCTCTGTTGAGAGCCGAATGGATTGGAAGGGTGTCCGACGCAGCAAGCAAATTTCACGACGAGCTGGTTCAAACTGATCATGGTGCTCTTCCAATGCCTTTGCCGAGCTCGCACTTATAGCGTACCTTGGCGGCTTGGCGCCTCAAGCTCAGATGGGTATAGCATGGATAGTGGCTATCAGTTGTGCCGTCCCCTGGTTCTGCTCCGCTCTGTTACGTTCTCCTCTTCGCTCTTCGTTTCCTGTTTCTGCTCTGCACTTGGTCTCCTGCAATATGCCCCCAACTGAACCCCCAACCCCGTTGATGGATTTGGAGATGGCCCCACGCCCCACCCGAGATCTCAAGTGATTGTTTTGTATTCTTTTCTTTATTCTCTTTTTCTCATGAATCCACCTGCGGCCCCGTGACATATACTCGTCCGAAGTCGGAGGCCCTCGGGAGGGAGCACGGACCCATTCAGATCTATCGTGTCTATGCACCCCGTTATTAAGTGAGTGTCTATTGCTATTTGCTGATGCTATATGCTATTGGAGGACCTCAGATCTGCCTATTTGCAATCTGTGGCTGTCGATCACTGTATGAGTGCCGGTTATCGGGTATCTATGCCGCTCCCCTCCCCCAACTCCACAGAGCGAGTTCAGTTATTCCGAGGGTGGAGGGGATTAAAATTAGACGGGCTTGGGTACTGGAGTGTGCATTGTGCATTGGGGAAGGTCATGATCAACGAAGATCAGAATGTCTGGGACGTCACTCTTGGATGGCAGACGCATGGTCCACCCGCCATGCCAAGCTTGTGGCCCCCCAAAATTGTTTCATGCTAGCGAGGATAGCAAAATGTTTACGCGACTGGACCCCAAAGAATTTGAGCGGACGCCTGATGGGATTCAATTTCAGCGACATACAGCATGGGCGCATGCGGTGCAATTACGAAGGAGAACATGTGTGCATAGGTTAGAGTTGCGGGTAGTCTGGGATCCCCATCCGCGTTTTTGGCACAGCCCGAACCTCAAGCTGCAAGCTGAGTTCTTCTGTAGTATCAAAGGGATTCAGGAAACTCTCTAGTTGCGTAGTTGGGCACGTAACCTATTGTCGGGCGAGGATCGGAATTGGTCGCCTTTACGTGGGCCTGTGGAGACCTGTAGGCTGGCGAGGCCTAAAAATAGGGAGGAGCTACCCACGAAGGTGCTATGATTCCAGGGGAATGAGGGTCACGAGTCAAGGGACCACTACCCTGCAAGTCGAATCGCAGAAACATCAGGCCATCAGTGGCATGCGAAAGTAGCGTATTCGTACGCTAAAAGCCTTGGCGCTGTCGCCAACACAAGCAATGGGGTGGAAGTATCTGGCGAGAATATTCTTTCTCTTATATTGAGGTGTAAGCAGGGCTGGATAGCATAGGTTATTTGTATTTGCCAGCGCCGGAACCAGTAAGCGGGAGTGACGGAAACCGTTGCGGCGGACTTGGCAACTCGAGCTTGGCTTGTGAGGCGCTGTCGAGGCTGCCGGGTTGTGACCGACCTAAAGGATCACCCATCACCTCGGCCATCCCGCTTTCCTCTTCTTAATCTTTCTCTCCCACCTCCACCAACCCACCCCCCCTCCCATTCACAGCACAGCCACCATGATCTCTGCTCACTCCGCTGAGCCTCTCCCTGTTCCCTATAGGCATCCATCCCCCTCCTCCCCACCTCACACTACCCAGCAGCCCTTGGAGGTGTCCTCGTCAGATCAACTCCCATCCCCATCAGACACTGACCCGTCCACGTCTACCGTGGAACCACAATCCTCTTCCACAAACCTTCCAAAGTTGGAGCAGGTATGTGACTTTCTCTCGGCCACCTTCCCATCTGCCACAACCGTCTTCATCGTCCTTTCCATTTTGTTCCTAGGCTCCTTCAAAACAGTCCAGGACCCTCTCTCTCCCGAAATCGGGAACTAGCCCTTCTCAGCCAGGCTCCCCTGCAACAGAGCACCCTACCATGACGTCCAAGCTCGGCTTCACCGTCCGCAACCGATCTATCCATCTTCTGTCCAACCCGGCTGTTGCGCCCAACTCTCCCGTTTCTACTCCATCTCCAGACTGCTCCCCGCCTCAGCAGCATCCACCACCTCCCACCCTCAAACCTAAGCATTCCTCCGGGCCACTGAGTGATCTTAGGCGTTTCTTGAACAACCATATTCCTCATCATGGTCCACTTCACCCTGCCCCTCACCACACACTCACTGCTACAACGGGCCCAATCGAGATTTCCATAGAACCCCCCGTAGAGTCCCATGGCCCTTCAGTTGAACCCGCTATTCTTCCCGACTCGGAATCTGCTATCTCGGGAGATGGCGCAAACACACCATCCTCACGGCATTCCACGCAGCCTTCAACTGGACCCCCCAGCCCCCCTAGATCCATCCTCACTCCCGACCCGCCTGCCCAACCCCAGATTTTAGAAGGGAAGCACCACAAAGAGAATATACTTGCGGCGTTTATGCGGAAGGACAAGCATCATCATCCTAAGGATGACAAGGCCACCAAATCTACGAAGGATCGGCCAGCGAACCGGTCTCCATCACCTTCTCACTCGTCCCTCACCAATCGTCTGCGGTCTCGGTCCCCCGCTCCCGATGCTCATCATCCACAACATCATGCTTCTTTACGCAATTCTGGTCACAATACACCCTCTCGTTCACATCCCATCAATTCCCTGTCCGAGGCCACTCAAGCTCACATTGCCAAAAAATATGGCAAGTGGGGTCGCGTTTTGGGCTCCGGTGCTGGTGGTACTGTACGCCTGATCAAGGCCAGCAACAAAAACGGTGGCCATATATTTGCCGTAAAGGAGTTTAGGCCCAAGCGCACCGGTGAATCTGAGAAGGAGTATCAGAAGAAAGTCACCGCGGAGTTTTGCGTCGGCTCCACACTCAAACACCACAATATCATCGAAACGGTTGACATCGTTTGTGACCATGGCCACTATTATGAGGTGAGTTGGTCACTTGCGGCCACTTCCCAATTTGACTCACTTTTACATTTAAGGTCATGGAGTATGCACCATACGACCTCTTCAGCGTCGTCATGTCGGGAAAGATGTGTCGCCCAGAGATTTACTGCGTTTTCAAGCAAATCTGCGACGGCGTCGAGTATCTCCACGAAATGGGTCTAGCACACCGCGATCTCAAACTCGACAATTGCGTCATGACTACGAATAATGTCGTCAAGCTTATCGACTTTGGCACTGCTACGGTCTTCCACTACCCGGGAAAGGCTCAACTGAAAGCGACGGGTGTAGTCGGTTCCGACCCGTATCTAGCCCCAGAGGTTATCACGCAGGAGAACTATGACCCGCGTAAGACCGACGTTTGGAGTGTGGCCATCATCTTCATGTGCATGCTCCTCCGCCGTTTCCCATGGAAGATTCCCGATGCCAAGGCCGATCCCAGCTTCCGTGCCTTTGTCAATTCGCACCCGGAGTTGTGTCAGAAACCGGCGCCCCGTGTTTCTCCATCTCTTGAGAAACTTCGGAATAACACAACTCCCCACGAAGGTGCTCCCTCACATGGAACACCACACAAGTCCGCAACTGCGCCCACCGATTCGGGCAACTCTACGTCCATGGACGGTTCCAGCAGTTCGTCCCAGGACAGTCAGGCCAGCAGCGATGCATGCGCCACCTCCGCTTCGAGTGTGTTCGAGACAAGCTCTTTCAGAGAGAGCCTTGACACCGACTTCACGCTCTGTACTCATACATCTGACGAGTCCGGTTCTTCTGATGATAACGCTAGTCATAAAGTCCCGTTGACCCAGTTCATTCCTGGGAGTTCTGGAGCTCATCGCTCCTTCTCCGTGGCGACTCTTCCCATTCTTCAACATGGGTACATAGCTCACGCGGAGAGCCATACACGGCTTGATCCCTCCGTCCAAATATTCGCGCGTCCGGCTGGATCGACCGAGTCTCTTCCGACTTCACCAACGCTCAGTCAGAGTTATCAGGGTCTCCACACTCCCATCCATATGGGCCGCACACCAAGGTCACACCCAGTCGACATTGCCTCAGACGATGTCTCGACACCCACACCCACGGCAAAGCTCCCCGGTATGGTCTCCACGAGGACCCGGGCGAACACCATGCACGGGCCGACATCACCGTTTACCCTCGAACGGCCACCGACTGACCCCGACGTCAATCATGATGACGAAGTCAAGGAGCCGGCAGAGGTTCTAAAGTGCGAAGATAAAGCAAGTGTACAACGTGATGGTGAGAAGGAGTCTACACCTAAACCGGCAAAGAGAGGGAACCGTCCCCGCGCGGACAGCACGGCTTCGGTGGCGACCCACAGCGGCGGCATTGGCAGTACGGACTCGATCTTCCTCCTCCTTCCTCGCGAGACGCGGCCGGCCATCCGGCGCATGTTGTTCGTGGAGCCCGAAGCGCGCTGCACCCTCACGGATCTTCTCAAAGGCCGGGGCAAGACCTCCGGCCTGCTTTGCGGATGCCACCGCCACAAAGGCGGGCCATCTCGGTGCATCAACACGACGCCAGGGCCATGTCAAGACCACGATCTGAGTGCGGAGGAGGAAGACGACGGCGATGCGTGGCTCAAGGGCATCAACACGTGCTCGACACCTGGGTTGAAGGCCGACCACTCGCACATCAAAGTGGCTATAGAAGAGAAGGCGCACAAAAGACGATTCTTCTAGTTTGGGAGACAGGGTTCCACATACCACGCTCACGCAACTTATACACTTATATATATCCCCATCGCATCCCTTTTTTTTTTCCGTTAATTCTCTCATTTCAATCACTCACGCTCCTTCCTTGTGCTCACCCTCACTGATTCGTCCCGTGCGTCAAGATGCCTACTCACAGTGCCTGTCACACCGTACCGGGCGCGTGCCGTTTCGACTCATGGCATGGATGGGAGACGGATACACCCACGAAGGCACTAGCCCCTATCATTTGTGTCATTGCATTCGTCTTCGGACTATTACCACTCTTATATGTACAGGTCCTGGCTTTTATCTACAAATACTGCTAGATTCAACGGCCCTTTGTAATCATACTTAACTACCCGGGTTTTGGGGGCTGAATACATCCCAGACGTTACTCGAGCATCTCAAGAGGAAATGCCCAATCGCGCAGCGTGATGCAACGGTTGCCTACAACGAAAGACCATCACTAGATCAGACAAATGCAGCCTCGACTGATATCTTCGCCGCGTAATGCATCATGGATTACAACAGACCGTTACAGCTCGTCTCTATCGGGGTGCGCATTCGCCGCCCGCTTGCGACCCTTGGCGGCGCCGTTGGGAATCCGCTCGCCCTTCGTTTGCCCCTCCTTTCCCTCGCGTTCAGCGTCCGTCCCCATCTCGACGGCGACCTCCTCGACTTCGACTTCGACGTCCTCATCGCGAACGTCGAACCCTGCCGCGCGCAACGCGTCCTCGAACACCTTGGAGTCCATCATCCGCGAAATGTCGTCTCCAGCGCGCCGCCGTACGTTGTTCCGACTATCGTCTTTCATCTCAATCTCGCTGATAAACTCGATCATTACCTCGCCGTCGCCGACATCCTCCACGACCACGCGCGGCGCGGCGCCTGCACCGTCGGCCTCGGGATTGGCCACCGCCTTTTGTAAGATCGCTTCCAGCGCGCGGCGCAGTAGACCATGGTGGTCCACCGTACCCGTACCCGTACCGTCCTCAGCGGCGGGCTGCTCACCGGCCTTTTGTGATGCATCGTCACCGTCAGCGCCGGACGGTGTTTCTGCTGCGTCTAGGGGTGGCGCGCCGCTGACGGGGACGCGCCTCTGGTGGAAGGGGTGATCTGCTTCTGGGAGGGAGCTGTCCGCATTGGCGAGCGTGGTGGCGTCTACGACGTGCCGACAGCGAATGAGGGCCTCATCGCGCTGGTCGAGGCGCGATTTAAACCCGGGCTCGCCACACAGGCGTGGTGTGTTGACCACGAGGACGTAGTGACACGTTTTTGTCTCTTTGACAAACATTACGCTGTCTGTCATTGTCATGGAACAATGGAACTAGGGCAAGCAACGTGGAAACAGGTTCGCATACATGAGTCGAGCGATGCATTTTTGGTGACGAGTTGCCTACCTGGACCTCGATCTCGCGTCGCTTGCCGGTCTTGTCACATATCGTACCGTCTCCCCACCGCTGGACGAGGTACCGCGAGCCCACACCGCGCGCGAGCTCGAAGTTCGCTGCTACCGCACCGTGATCTGACCTGCTCAGGTCGGCACCAGATTCGGGCTCAGGAGCCCGCCCGAGGTCGTAAGCTTCCCACTGGGAGAGGGCAATGTGAAACTGAAAGGAATGAAGAAAAAGGGAAACGAAGCACTCACGTCAGGATCCTCCTTGATCTCATAAACTTTTCCTGGGACGCCGAAGGGTGAGAAGACAGTGTGCCCACGCATGTTTCCGACAAGGACTTACCTGGAGTCATCGGCCGGGGGTGAATCATTTCTCGGAATTGTCGGACATGGGAGTTGTGGCAGTATGCGTAAGTGAACCATCCTTGGCGATGCTGAGATGGGGGTGGACGGTGATATAACCCGAACAAGACATGACACGTCACATACGTATAGGCAACTTCCGTCCAGGGGTTGCAGAAGCGACCAGCTGTGGGACGCAGTGACTTCTGTGATGGTTTCCTCTGGAGGTGGCGGCTCTTGCTCGATTGGAGGCGGTATGAAACAAAGATATATATCACGAGGGCCCATTTTCATCAGCTCGATGGCATGATCTGGGACCGATTCGACTGCGGCCTGCATTTGAGGAAGGTGACAATGTATGAGCGAATGAGGTTATGATGTGATATGATATAAAGAGCATACGGCTGTGCCATCCCCTCCATCGATATGCTTCAAAGGAGACGGCTCCTGCCATGGAGTAGGGTGGTCGAGAAACTCGGCCTCGCCGGCGCGGAGACCCTCACGAAGCCATCGCTCTGCCGTCTCATTCAACAAGGGTAGACCGTTGAGAAAGGTGACCCTGTACTTGGGAAAGGCGTGCGGGTCGTCTGATAAAGAGTGGAGTAGATGGGACGAGGCAAAAGGAGGGGCGAGGAGGAGGACGAGGAGGGGGACGAGGAGCGAGGACATGTCGATTGGAGGCAGAGGAGAGCCACGTGGCAAAGTCCGGGTCCCTGGACTTTGTGGCGCGGGATAAGAGATTAGATTTCCGACAGAGTAACTCCGGGAATGGCCGTTTGTTCTCCGCGACGATTGGGCCAGTGCAGGGTGAAGCACATGGGTCGGGGGGAGCGGGGGATAGAGGAAAGGCAAGGCGGGCGGGTGCAGATGATACGGTGCAGCGAAAGTGGGGATATTGCGGTTATGGCAGCGTGTGGGAGGAGCGGGAAAGGACCTCTGGGTGTTTTCTGTCCCGAAAACGGCATTTTCCATTGGTCCAATTAAATTAATTACGTATTTCCACGGTTCCAGGGCCCTCCGCCAGCCCGACTTCAGAACGCTCCCAAGAACATTATCTAAAGGCAATAAAAATGCACGCGAAAAGAACTCTATTCAATTATGGCAAAATATTCGTTATAACCCGTCCCCTCCCTTCAACAATCCCCATACCTACCCTCTTTTCCCAACCATCATGTCTGACTCTCCGGCCGACGAGTCCTACGACGATCACAAGCAGCCCGATGAGCTCGGAGAGAGGGCTCAACTGGCGGGCAACTCGGACACAGGTCGGTCCCCTTTGCCTTGTCCTTTCGTACTTGCTCTGCAACGATCGATAACGCGTCCTTGTGCTCACAAACCGCCTTGTTCCACCTTTAGGCGTCGCACCTCCACCAGCGAAACGAGGTCGTGGTCGTCCCAAGGGCAGCAAGAACAAGAAGGGCGCTGCGGACGCGGACACAGCCGCCTCCACGTCCGAAGTTGCCCCAGCGGCTGGCGAGAAGCGGAAAAGGGGGAGGCCTCCTAAAGTATGTTCTGCCGAGCTTGTCCTTCCCCCCCACCACCACCGTCCACACCCCCATGCACCGCCGGGTCTGATCCCTCGTGATTTTTCCACCGCAGCCCAAGATTGCCCCGGAGGAGAGCGCGACGGGCGAGCCCCCTGCGAAGCGCAAGAGAGGAAGGCCACCAAAGCCAAAGATTACCTCTCCTCCCCACGAAGACGTCGGCGAGGGGGGCACGACCGACTCCCCAGTCAAGCGAAAGCGGGGCAGGCCCCCGAAGAACGCCGCCTGAAATCATATTTTGATTGGATGCATTGTATACGTTTATGGAACGTCCTCCGCCGCGTTGATGCGACGACGCTTGCGCCCACGACCATGCAGAACAATACCCACTTCTTGTCGCTGTTGTGTTGTCCCTCGGACTGCTTATTGTTGCAATTGTCGTAATATCTATTTCCTCGCACCACTCCACTTGTACTCCCGTTTCCGTAGCATTAGGTTCCTGGTGGACACGGTGTTTTCATAGCTGATCCCTGTATGATTGAAATGTCAAGGTCGGGAATGTTTGGTAAAGGGAAGTGTGTGCATGTGTGACCGCAGGAGTTGATCATGACGGGAATGGGAACATCAATTTGGCACCCGGCCAGAGGAAGAAGAAACCGGTTGCTCTCTCAATCACCGCAGAAAGAAAAACAAGCAGCACAAAAACAAATATCATATCCGAGCTTTCCATGTGCGCCGCCGTATTCCCGGACAATGCGTCGAAAAAACCCCTATCTTTCTTTAATAATTACTCTACGACGACATGACATGACATGCTTCTCCCAACGACATCAACTTCGCCTTCGGTAAAATAACGCAATCCACAACATACCCACGCTCGCACCGATCCCGAGCGCCACCGATCCTGCCTTGCCTGCGTTGCTCATCACACGCGCCTGTTCTGCCGCTTTGCGCTTCGCAGTCGCATAGCTGATGTCCGGTCGAAACGTCACCATCGTGTACAACGGTAGCCATTCGCGAGGTATTCCCGGTGGGAAGGTCACACCGGATGGGAAAGCGCCTAGACTCGTCAGTGTGACAGGCGTGTGACATGTCAGTGAGAACAACAGATTGTCCACCATCCTTTTCAACTTGTGGGCCGTTGTTGTCACCGAGTGACGCATCTCCACACTGAATAATTTTATTTTCCAGACGGTCATCAAGAAGGGGAACAATGAACAGGGTTGAACGCACTAATTATCCATTGCCAGGTCATTGATCGCAATGAGGTCCTCGTGCCTCGACTCTGAATACCGGGAAAGGGCCCCGGCAAGTCGAAGATCAAAAGCCTCCGGATCTCGAACGGTCGCGGGATAAACCCCCGCTTCGTGAAGTAATGCTGTGAGGACGCGGACGTCCTCAAGGCCGCAATTCAAACCCTGACCATAGAAGGGAACCATGGAATGCGCTGCGTCCCCAAGGATGATCGCACGATCCTTGTAATGGTATGGCTTGGCCTGGGGGGGAAAGGGGAAGGGGGGAAAAAATAACATACACTGAAGGTGCTGGTGAGAATGAAACTGCCCCTACCTTGATAGAAATTAGAGGGTTCCGCGGGTTCCGTTGAAAAGAATCTAGTAATTCCTCTCTCCCTATGAGTTCCAAAGCGTCGGGAAAGTGTGTCCTAAACCATGAGAGAATCTGGTCCTTGTGGGATAACTTTTCGAACTCAGTCGTTGGAGCAAATAATGTACAAGTAAATGATTTGTCCTGTATAACACACAGCCGAGGTTGTAGATAGAAATCGGAGATATTTGAAGCAGCCGACTGACTTTGTTAGGCAATGCTATGAGCATGAAAGAGTGCCTCGGCCATATATGCAAATGGTTCGGATCAAGGAGGAACGTTGGATTATTACGGCGGTTTCGTTCGGGTGGTATCTTTAGTTCGAGATATTCATGAGGAATATATTCCTGCTGATAATCCATGCTACGGAGAAAGGAGACGCCTCGGTTCAGAATACAATGCAGTCCCAAGCGAGAAAGGAGCCCACCGGATGACCCTCATCAGCTGACGCCTTACGACTGAGTAGCTTCCGTCGGCGCCGATGCATAGGTCAAAGCCCCTTTCGTGTTGTTCACCAGTAGTGCCATCCAGGACCGATATCACGCGACCGTCGAAATCTATAGACACGACCTTTTGATGGAAGAATGCGCGCACGGACTTGACAGCAAGTGCCTCGTCGAGAAGCCCCCGGTTGAGAAGGGCACGGTCTATGGAATTGATGCACTTTTGAAGAACAAGGAAATTCAGGGCGTGGGACAAATGCGGTACAAGGATGTGAACACGAGGGCCATCGAAAGAAAGAGAGGGAATGGAATATGCAGCCTACCTGGCCGTTCCTATCGTAGGGTTGACTCTCTGAATCACCATTCAAATCATGGATCATTCGGCCATGCATGGGAATAACGTTGTCGAGGAAGCGGGACGCCGCGGCGGGATCAATTGCTTGCATGGCAGCTATTCCTCGCGAAGAGATGGCGAGGTTAATCGATCGCTGCTGGGCGGCTGCCTGCGAAGAAGGCAAGCGCATATCTGGCGTTGACTTTTTTGTGAAAACGAAGAAAAACGCGTCGGTGGGGGTGGGCGATTACCAGGACGAGCCTCATAGATTTCGACTGACCAACCCATGCTTGCGAACGACATCGCGGCGAGACAACCGACAGGTCCAGCGCCAACTATGACGAGTTTTCTTGTCATGGTGGGAGTGTTGAGTATGACATGGCACGAATCACTCGATCTGGGGCACTTTCCCCTCCCACGCCAATTCCGATTCAGGCAATTCTCTCTCCCCATCGGCATATCTCCGCGCGTATTACGGCATCAATTTATCCCATATTTTTATTTCTCTTTCATGTCACGCGCCGCGTTCGCTGAATTCCCGAATAAAAATATATAAAAATAATAATGATCTGCAAAGGCAACTCGAGTCACATCCACCTCCCGGGAGATGCCGAGTATATGAGAGGGGAGAGCGGCTTAATCACTCTCAACTGATCACTGATGAACTCGCTTCTCGACTCTTCTTTCCGCCACAGGTTTGTTATTCCCACTAATGCAGACGTCGGCGCATCACGTGTGAAAGGTCGGTGCTCTTCCTGGCACTCCACTTTTGCTTCCGTCAAAAAATCAAACGCCCATTCAAGCGCCCTCTCCCCGCAGGTGAAGACCCTTGCACTTATCTCTGTGGTAATTCCCTGGGCCTCCTTCCGCAGCCTGCAGAAGCTCTGGTCCGGCAGGAAATTCGCATATGGGGTTCCAGGCAAGCACTATCGACATCGATGTCCCAATTTCATTTCATTTCACCATGTCCTAACTGCCATTTTTCATGTTCGCAGGGCTGTTCAGGGTCATCACGATCACCCATATGGAAGGGAATGGGTAAACATCACTGATCATGTCAACCCCCTTCTTGCCGAGCTCCTAGGTAGAGAAACCTTTTGCTGTCTGCCCCTGGAGCGCTTGTGCTTGGCCTAACATTTTCTCTCGTCCTTGGCCAAAAGGTGCACGCGAGACTGAGGTCGCTTGCATGGGCACCCTGACGGCCAATTTGCACCTCATGATGAATATATTCTACAAGCCCACACCCCAGCGGTACAAGCTACTTTGCGAGGGCATGGCTTTCTCGTCAGACCAAGTGGGTCGCCTCCCATATTGATAACTACCTTGCCCGGTTTTGACCGCACTTGTCAAAGTACGCTTTTGCTTCTCAAGTGCAACTACATGGCTTCGATCCCAAAGATGCTATCATCGAGATGTTCCCCCGTGAAGGGGAGTTCTCCCTTCGAGAAGAGGATATTCTGGAAGTAATAGAAAAACAGGGGCCTTCTATTGCTCTTGTCATTTTCAGCGGAGTGCAGTACTACACGGGGCAATGGTTCCCGATGCAGTCGATCACCAAGGCAGCTAAGGCCCAGGTGAGGTTTTTTCCATTCCCGCCGGAGTCTCGCCCGGGCGCCTCGAGAAGGTATTCCCCAACTTTTAAGAGTCAGTGCCCAGGGAGGTCTTTTCCTCATATCCCTCTGGCACATCGGCGCCTTTTACGTTTTCCAGTCCTGCTGATCGGCACCACACACAGAATTGTATTTGTGGATGGGACCTTGCCCACGCGATCGGAAATGTCCCTCTGTCCCTTCACGATTGGGACGTTGACTGGGCCGTGTGGTGCAGTTACAAATACCTAAATTCAGGTCCTGGGGGTATTGCCGGCCTGTACGTTCACGAGAAATGGGACCAGGAAAAGCCAAGGTACCGTAGATCCATACTTTCCCCGGCGCATTTTCACCGATCCCCGCCCTGCCACAACGTTGTTCCTCATATCACGTATTGCTCCTTGACGTGCCGTACGTGCCCGCGTGCTGACATTTCTGAATTTGAAGATATGCAGGCTGGTGGGGACACGATCCCTCCACACGTTTTCTCATGCCACCCGTTTTCTCCCCTATTCAAGGCGCGCAAGGGTTGCAAATGTCCAACCCCTCTGTCCTCGATGTCGCCTCATTAATTGGCTCGCTCCAAGTGTTTAAGGAAGCCGGGATGGTGGCACCGTTGCGAAGGCGTTCTGTCGAGTTGACAGCCTACCTCGGAAACCTCCTGGCCCAGTCGACATATTTCGTTGCACCACATGAGGCTACCATGAGATTGCCGTCATGCGCGAGTTCGACGGTCGAAGATCAACACCGTCGTCCTTCGTTTACCATCATCACACCATCTGATGCGAACTCTCGGGGGTCTCAGCTCTCCCTTCTATTTTTCTCGTCGGACAAAGAACTGATGCATAAAGTCCTCGAAGCGCTTCGAAGTCGTGGTGTCATAGGGGATGAAAGACACCCTAGTGTCATCAGGCTCACTCCTACAGCCTTGTACAACACGGTCCAGGATTGCGAAAGCGCTGCGAAGTATTTGGAGGAAGTTCTCGAAGAGCTAGACATCTAGGGGCATCTAAAGATATAAAGGAATTTGTAAGTTATAATCTGTCACACTATCTCATGCACACGAAACCACATGTATGAAGTCCCCCACAATCCGAACGTATTTTCCTGACTGAAGAACCGCGTTGTGTCCTTCGTGCAGATCATCCCAATTTTTAAAAATTTGGCCGGCTTCCCGGGGACCCCCTCGATGAAGGGATTGCAAGTGGTTGTATATGGCCTGACTCTGAAGGGTGTCCACCAGGGTATCCCCATCTGAGTGAACAATGATCCAGCTGACATGAGTTGCGCCATCGCGGGGGATCATCTTCGTGGCGGAATAACGATCGTAAGTTGGCAAATCGCCAAACGTGTCGCGAATGAACCAATCGCGATAGGTTGGAAAAGACTGGAGCAAGGCATCGATATCATAAATTCCCTCCGAAAAGACGACACCCCGAACAGCCCGTAAAAGCGCCTCAGGGGGAACAAGAGCCGGGTCCGAAGAGTCGAATAATATGCATGCAAGCATGTGTGCGCCGCAGCTGTGACCTATCAGGAATATTCGGTTCGGGTCATAGGACTGGACTGGGTGTCCGTGGGGCCCGGACCAGGAAATGAGGAAAGTGAGCAGCTTCAGAATGTCCTGCGCGTGTGCGGGGTGCTGCAGCTTGTTGTCTGCCTTTGTCAAACAATAATTCGGCACGACCACCGGGAAATTTGTGTACACGGCAAGACTGTGCGCAAGGGCGCTGTGCTCTCGCTTATCTTCGCTTGAGTGTAGTGAAGATAATTTTATCAGTCGGTCATCATTTTGATCGGGCTTCATGGATGTGCAGACACTTACGAGCGCCAAGCGCCTCCATGTACGAAACATATGAGAGGTGGTGGTGGAGTGGCAGGTGTGGAATTTGAAGTTTGTTGGGGAACGTACAGGTCGAAGCTGTGCGAGGAAGGCTGGTGTGGACCCACTGGCTCCTCCGAGGCAGACGTGTAAGGAATATCCAAAAATTCGTTCATGGGAAACGAGCCGTGGAGAACGAGGTCAAGTGGTGGACACAGGTCGTATACGCATTCGGCGATGGTGTTGCACTGCGATCGTACCCGTTGAGCTCATGCCTTGCTTGTCTATACCGCCGGCGCGTGATCCGTTCATGACGTCACGTTCGTCGAGTCGTTATAAGACGCGCCGATTGCACTCTTCGTCATCGTAACGGTTCACGGTTCCATCATCCACGCATTAACCCCTCTGTATCGTTAAAAAAAAGCGTTTTCTCCCCTCACGCACTCTCGTACGAAAAATGCCTTTCACCGGCTCTGACATCTGCAAAGTGTGCCGCCCCCTTTTCCTTCATCTTGTCTCTGACGAAACTTTGGTTCTTCTCCTTTTTGGCAGATTCTGTACGTCTTCCTTTGAACGTGTCGTTCGCCCGGCCAGGGGTTTCTCACACCATGCGTTTTCCCTCCACTCACATAGCCTTGCTATCTTCATCCCACCCCTCGGTGTGTTCTGCGAGCGTGGGTGTAATGTTGACCTTGTGCGCCCTCCTATTCCTTCAAACGCGATCCAATCGATGAGAGTCTAACTGTAATATCTTACGCGCAGTTGATCAATATTCTCCTCGTATGTTTTTCGTCCTTTCGAAGCTGTCTGGTCAGATCACTGACGCCCGCGCTCTTCGCCTGCCCGTCTGCTTGCAATAGACGATCTTGGGCTACATGTATGTGTCAATTTGCACCTATGTCGCTTCCGCTACCCGCTGACACGTGTTTTTTCTTTTAACTCTAGTCCTGGCATTATTCATGGTACGTAACGATCCTCGCCCGCCTCGCCCCATCTTACGCCACCATCCAGCGTTGTATATTATTCTAAAATACTGAGATCGGCAGAGCACCGCATTATTATGACTATTTCTTGAACTCTACCTGTATTTTTTTCGGACCGTAGATGTTATGTCGCCTCGAAGGATAGTCATCTTTTAATTGAGTGAATACGTACACACATACACGATCAGGCCATGATTAAATCTTAGCGCGAGACTTGTGTCCGAACATGCCGCAACCGTACAACACCATTCGGTCAATCTGCGTTACTATCTTCGCCTTCCGATGACGGCACATCCCCGTCGTCGTCGTCGCTCTCTTGTTCGTTCAACTGGTGAATCAAGCGAGCACCAACGATCCACGACCTTTGCAGGTTCTCCAGTAGAGTGGAATTCTTGACGGTTTCGCCCTTGGATTCTGGCAGAGCGTGCCAATTTCGGATGTCCTCTTCCTCGACAATGTCGTTTTGATAAAGTGCCGCAAGTATCTGGCCAAAGAGGTGAAAACGCGTTGAGGTCGCGCAGTGGTACTGAGTTGCAGTTAAAGTTATGAGCGCTGGTCGAAGATGATGATGTCCCGGAAGGAAAGAGCTCACCTGCAAGATCGAGACCGTCTTTACGCCGTCCACGCCACCAATGAGGTTGATCAAGTCACCCCATCGATCCACCCATTTCTTAATCTCTGCGCGTTGCGGTACGGCGCCCTCGACAAGAGGAATTCCTTCCACGACACCCGCGACGACGGCCTCGCGTACGCGGCGCAGGGGTACGTTGCTGGCCATACGGAGCGTCTTGAGCTCGACACTCGCATTCTCGAGCGAATGACCTTCCGAAAAGGCCCGGTCGAGCGACAAGCGGACTTCGCTCTGGAACTCCTCCTGCGAGACAGACTCATCGTCGTCCGTTTCGTCGGACCTTTCGTCGTCCTCCGAGGTGATGGAACCGCGGTCGGATGGGACAAGGTCCCCAAAGTCGTCGCCTGAAAGGCGGTGACGACCGATTGGGCAAGCCGCACGCATTCTCGACTTGAACCCGAAACGCACCTAGTCTCATCAATCGTCTGTTGTTGAAGCTCTCCACCTCGTCCTCGTCCTCGTCCACATCCTCGTCACTCTTCTGTGCACTCCTCCGGGGCCACACGAAGGCGTCCGAGCCAGGGCCCAACCCTTGCGAAAGGATGGCTTGGCCTGCATGTCAGAATGGCCCAATCAGCAATTAGCAGTGGGTTTGTGAGGGTTGCGAAAATGCGTACTCTGTTCGGCCTCTTCGAACTCTGAGTCGACGTCGCCCTCATCGCCCTCGTCTTTGATTAATTCCCCGATCGTTGTCGGATTGGACTTTTGCTTGGATACCCTATCAAACGACCTGAGAACCGTGCCTGGTCCGAGCTTGACGCCATCCGCCACGAGTGAGCCCCGGGCCACGCGGCTACCCTCGCTGATTTGCACCCCGGCGCCGATGATGCAGCTCTCAAGGACGCAATTAGGGCCTATTGTTACGTCGTCGAAAATATACGCATTTCGCAAGACAGTCGCAGCGCCTATAGAGCAGCGTGCACCAATGGTAGATGCGGTGACCTGTGCCTCCTCGCGTATCCGAGTCGATGGTCCTATAAGTGTGTTATTACCGATCTCGCATGTCCTGCAAGACTCGTCAGACGGCTAACGAAATTTACGATGAATCCAGGCTGACCGCGATAGAACAACGGAGTTGTCTTTAGGAATATATTTGTTACCACGCAGATGATCGTAAGCACGGCCACTGGGGTGGTTGTCGTCAGGTACCAGCGGGAATGTCCACCGGGAGAGGATGTCCTTGCTAAAACGTGCGTGTCAGTGACGACCTAGATCGATGAAATTTGACGTGATCACGAACCTAATGGCGTCATAACTGCGCGTATCCTGGACCCGTGCAGCGTAACCCTCTTTTGCGACATAGCAGTATATGTTTTTCATAAGTAGATCCGAGGTGAGCACGCCGCGCACAAAGTCCCGCCTAATATCACCGTAATCAAAGTTATCTTGGAACAACGAGGGTACCTGCAAGAGTGTCGTGTTAGCGGCTTGTATCACGAGAACGACGGTGGCTTGCCTCTACGGCGCAGACATCTATCGAACAATCAATGAGGTCGTAACGAATTTCGATATTCGGATGGCCCTCAAGGATTCCACGGGGAATCTTTGCAATGCTCCTAGGGGGGTAACCCGTGATTGGTTCATAATGAAGACATTCAGAGGTATCTTGATCAAGCAAGAACACTGCAGAATCGCCTTTGGACCTCGATACACTCGTCAAGACCACACGATCATGATCTGGGAGTTATCGATAGCCACCACTTACCTCGTCCGGTGCGTGACCCCGCTCTCTTTGACGACCATAGTCATAATGGCGTCTTTGTTGGTCTTTCGCCGCTCCTTGTGCGCGCGGACAACCTCGTCTATGCGAATGTTGCTGACCAAATCGCCAGAGACAAGGACGAAGTCGCTGGTGATGATCCCGTGCGTGTAGATGTCGCGCAGGGCATCTCCCGGCGAAAACGTCTCCTTAGACGTCACGACGGGCACGATCTTGAGGCCGGTCGATGGATGTGACCATCTAGAATTCCTGTGCGTGGAGTTTTGTTGAGCGAGAACAGGACAGCCCTCGGTTACTGACTCACTGAATTGCTGCTTTCACTTGTTCAGCATGGGAGCGGCATATGACGAAAACCTCCTGTACGCCCGCAAGAGCAAGGCCTTCCAGCGTCCAATCCAGCAGAGAGGCATTGCAGATGGGAAGGAGACACTGGCTAACCCATTTAGAGAGTACACAGACAACGCACGCAGGGCATAAACCTTGGGTCGATCAGTGGTCAAGGGCTTGAACCGCTTGTTGAAACTGTCGGCAAGGATGACGGCTTGTAGTACTTCGTCTGTCTCATCGTCTGCATTGTCCTCGCCTCCTGACAATTTTGTTGACGGCATTGGGTATATCGTCAATATGTTACCCATTAAATCCAAAAAAAATTCCCGTCGATATTCAGATCACGTGCTTATGGGTGAATTGTGGTTGTTCGCGAACAAAAAGAACAAAAAGTATGAGCATAATCCTTGAAACATGAGCCTTGAGTGACTGGTTTACAAAGAAAATGCACGAATCAAAGCAACGACCCGTAGGGGGAAACGAGGGTATCAAATCGAACGTAGGATCGCTATTAGTCAAAGGTGTTGGGACGGATCAAGTTAAGACATGTCATCAACGCACGGGCCAAAACAGAACGAGATCCGAACGTAAACTATGCAATATTTGAGCAGATGAACCAGAAGAGAGCGGACGTGGATATCCAGAAAAGCATAAAGATGGTTAGAAGATGAAAAGACGTAGACCAAATCCTGCCACGATCATAATAGTCATTCAGTGATAAAATACCCTCATGTCCTCACGCTGCTGCGGCAACAACAGCAGAAGCGGGGGGGACTTCCACCTTGGGCTCCTCAACAGGAGCAGGAGCCGTCTCGGTAGCAGGGTTTTCCAAAGGGGCGACTGGAGCGGGCTCATCAATCTTCGGCGGGTTCTCATCAACCTTGGCCGGGGTAGTGGTCTCCGTCTTCTTGGGTTTGAAGAAATCATTAACGCGCGCAGACAGACGACGCCCAACCTTTGCGGCAGACTGCCTGACGTCCCTCCTTTCTCCCTTCTTCTCATCCTTCTGTAAAATTATAAGACTCGAACCATTAGGTTTCAAAGATTACACCTACCGCATCTTCCTTAGGAGCCTCAGACTCTGTAGAGGTCTCAGCGGGTGCATCCGAAGGTCCCCTGTTAGGTCCATGAGCACCACGAAGGGACAGACCAGCTGACATAAAACACGACTCACGACTCGCTGGCCTCAGCAGGGGCCTCCTCAGCTTTGGGAGCATCAGGCTGCGGTGCATCCTCGGTCTTGGCAGGCTCCTCAGTCGAGGGGGCATCGGGCTTCAATCGGAGAACATCTCAATTAGAGAACGGTCCCACGACAACTCCCCTTACCTTGACCTCTTCTTTCTTCTCCTTCTTGGGGCTCTTGGGAGCCTTTGGCTTCTTCTCAGTATTTTTGAACGGGGCTAGAAGCTTAGCAAGGAGGGAGGGGCTCTTGGGGGGCTCTTCCTTCTTAGCATCCGCGGGAGCGGCCTCGGCCTGATGGTTCAAGGGTCATGAGAAACATAACGAAACCATTCAAATTAAACAGTACGTACAGATTTGGCATCATCAGTAGCAGGTGGCTCGGCTGGTGCGGTCTCAGCACCTTCCTGTGAGCGGTGAAGGGTATGCATTAACGAAAATAGGAAGACGAGAGGATGGTAACCTACCTGGACTGCTTCTGTTTTCACAGCCTCCTTGTATAAAATAAGGGAACAATGAAAAGTCAACACAAAGGAAAAGTCTTACGGGAGCCGCGATTTCCTCAACCTTGGGGGCCTCCTGAGCGGGAGCAGGGGTGTCGGTGACAGGAGCGGCCTCAGTAGGCTTAGCCTCCTCAACGGAGACAACGGTGGCAACAGCTTCGGTGGCAGACATTACTATAATAGAGATAGAGATGAACTACAAAGGCAACGGGTAAGAAAAGTGAAAGAGATGATGAAAGGATGGAAAACGCTACGAACGAGGAGGTATTATAGAGACGAGAGAGAGAAGGGGGGGCTCGGCCGCTAGAAGAGAGAAGAGAAAGGAGGAAGAGAGAGATACGGTCGGCTGAGCCAGTTCCGCCCCCTCTTATTCATGTTTGGCTCCGCCCGCGCTAACCAAACAACGGGTGACCTCAGAACTCTATTCATTCCCTGTGACCCAATTAAGGCTAATTCCACTGCCCCCTTTTAACAAATTTTAACCCTCTTCCACACCCGTGGACCCGCTCCGATTAGATTCCACACCTCTGAGGGTGAAGTGGTGCGAGTGGATGTGCGAGCGAAGGGGAGGGAAACACAACGAAAATTAATAATAATATAAAAATGACGATAAAAAAAAAACAAAGGGGTGATAACGAATAAAATAATTCATTTGTCGGGAGAAGAACGCCCGATCACGCGTTCTCGTTGCGTCGCCCAACACCGCTTGGAAGCCTTCGCGACGAAGCGCAATAAATTTACCTGTCACGGATTATTTGTTATGTACAACACCTTCTACCGTGTTTCAAAGCCTGGACCTCACTACGCTCCATGGCTCTCGGGCATCCAGCTCTCGAAAGATCGCAGGGCTAGACAGCCTAGGAGGCTCTCCCATCAGCATGGTGCCATTTCGTGCCTTTTTAGCTGCATATCCGGCTAATCACGCTATCAGCTGTTCTCACGCCTACTGTCGTCCGCCGAGGAGATCCATCTGCTCCATACGTACGGCTCGGCTCGCACTCTCACTTCTGAATCTGTCTCCCTTGGCTCTTCTGCACAATCATCCTATCTGAATGACGGCCGTCCAGCTCCGGTAGCACTTCCACCACGCCAGATGATGCCCACAGCCATGCTCTCTGCAATCGGTGCGGCGTAACCTGATGGAGATGGACTTCATTTAGAAGGTGGCTCTATAACCATGTCGATTATCGATATGAGTGCGCCACTTTAGACGCAGTTCACTTTCACCACCACCGTGCATTGACAGCGCGGCAACCCCCGTCGCCGCATTAGCCACTCAAGACGACAAGAAGAACTACTCGAGTTGTGTAATGCACTGCACAGGTGTAGGCCCCTACTCGCAGTATTTCACATCTGACTCGATTGACGTCTCAGCATTTTCAAAATCACATCCTCCGCCAATCGATTATGGTAATCAAACCTTGGCCTTCCATTTTCAGCTCACGGGACCGGTGTAATCGTCGGAGAAAGTTCAGAGGGCAGTACTGATCTGGGAGGTCACAGGGTCGATAGGCCTATGGGCGTATGACCCTGTGGCCAGACCTAAGGTTGATTCCGAGGCGGCGGAACACGGAGGCCTTTCGCCTTCAGTCGCTTCCTTTTGGCCTCTGCGGGACCTCTAAGTCGCGAACCATGCACAACCACTGGCATGGACTTACCTTGAATATATCCTTTGTCTTCATCTTCGTTAAACTGGATATCCTGCGCAACGTCCTCGTTCATTGATATATCATTTTCTACTTCGCCTTCCTCCGTTGCCTGCTTTCCGCGCTTCGTGACCCTGAACTTGGCCACAAAGAAACCATCCATATTATGCACATGAGGATAGAATCGCCGTGTCAACTTGAGGCTTGCATGGAAAGATTTGCCACGAAAACTCGGGTAACCCGGGCGCCCAAACTCAAGACCAGTATCCACCAAATGAACATTGGGCCGCTTTCGAAGCGCGTAGTCGACGACGGCTTCGTTCTCGTCGACCGTGACCGAACAAGTCGAATACACCAGGTATCCGCCCGTTTTCGAAGCTGGATTTACGCTGTCGATGGCACACAGAATGAGCTGCTTCTGTAAATGCGATAACAGTGTGAAGTCCCTTTCTGTCTGATGACGCCACCAACGAACAATTTACAGATCAGTGACGTGATATAGCGAGTCAGCGCCCAGTGACGCACCTTGTTGATTTTGACGCTCGCATCCTTGCTAATGACGCCAGTCCCGCTACATGGCGCGTCGAGTAACACACGATCGAAACCTCCCATGACCTTCGGAAACTCGCGCCCGTCATAGGAACATTCCACGACATTTTTGCACCCTAGCCGGTGTACGTTGGCCGTGAGACTCTTAGTGCGAGCCTTGTTTGCATCGTTAGCAAAAATAACTCCAGTGTTCTGCATGAGCGCAGCCATATGCGTTGTTTTGCCCCCCGGTGCGGATGCCATGTCAAGCACACGTTCATGAGCTTCGGGTGAGAGTGCGATTACTGGGAGAAGCGACGACGCGGCCTGCAGCATGTAATGACCAGCAAGGTATTCCGGCGTCGCTCCTGTGGATCACATCATGAGTAAAAGTACGGAGGAGTGGTCGTAGGTGGTTCACCAATCGGTACGCTGCTTTCAAACACCTGGAGCCCGACGTTGGTCCACTTGCCTATTGGCTCCAGGTTGACACCGCGATTGATAAGGGCTTGGGCCAGATCGCGACGTCTGGTGCGGAGAGTGTTTGTCCGGATGGTAACCGGACGGGGAACTTCATTTGCATCGAAGAACTCGATGGCCTGGTTCGGTCGTCACATACACATGTTCCGCATCGGGAAGTCTGGTGGACGAACCTCTGCTACAGGAAAAAGCTGGAATAACTTCTCCGCCAGGAAGTCATTATATCCGTAATAACCGGCGATATCTGACACGAGTTGTTCGACAAACTCTGAGCGGGCCCTGTCCAGATTACGCCCATCATCACCGAGACGTATCAGATATACACGTTGGATGACAAACCTGCCCGTCTTGGCTCCAGATATTTTCCACTTTTTCAATATTCTGACGCATTCTCGCATCCGTTTTTGAACGACATGCACGTCGGGTCCACCAGACTTTTTTTCTTCCCAGCGCTGCTCCGCGGTCTGCAACATGACCTCTTCTGCTTCAGGTGCGTCTACCTCCACCTCCTCTTCGTCCATGTCCTCAATACCATCAAATTCATCTGCTTCGGCCTGGGCTGCCATTTGGAGTTCTTCTGCGTCAAGCCCAGCTTCTCGCACGGCCCTGGCGTCGAGTGCACGAGACCGAGCTGCAAAATTCGACGCCGTGATAGGTACATCCTCGTCCTCGTTTGAATTCATGTCCGAGTCTGAGGCGTCGCTCGAGGACAGGTCGCTATCCTGAAATAATGATCTGTGGTGTTTGACTTTGTGAGATATGTGGCCGGTGGGCTTGCATACGAAGATACGCACCTTGTCTGGGTTGGCAGGATGTCCTCATCTCGGATATCCTCCCACCCTGCGCTATCTCCATCTCCATCCTCCTCGATACCATTCCAGGAGTCATCGCCCTGCAATCCTTTCTTGTATTCCAAAGTATCTTTGGAATTTGCAGATTTCGTATGCTTTTGGGTAGATTTTACAGTGTCCTTGATCTTCTTTGCTGGTTGTTGCCGGACGATAACCGTGTCCGCCTTACGCTTCCCTAGTCCTTTCGGAGAGGCATGTTCCACAGGGTCTCGAAAAGCCTTAGGGTCACCTTGCTTGTTCTTAGCGCGTCTCCCCATGGTGAACGCAGTCTGGAGGGAAGGTAGGTCTCACGAAAAAGTGGAAAGTTCCTAATCAGGCCAGATTGCACGTGACAAATGCGGGTGTGAGACATGAGCAGAGCTTCCAGTGTATTCACGAGTTGACACAACTACCCTATTCTTAATCCCAAAGCAAATCCTGCTATGAAAGAGGCCCTTGGTTGGAAATCAGCTGTCAAAAAGTCGATCAGCAATCTCCACGCCGAGTAGACAGTCAGCGGCCGTCTCGCCCCATTAGCCTCCGGCGCGTAACAAAGTCGCTCAAAGCGAGCCGCAGCTCTGGTCCAATCTATCTTTATTATCGACGTGCTGCTAAGATACTATTTGTGGATTTGCATGAGAGAAAAAACCACCCCGTGTGGTATTGCAGGGGAACTCACCTGCAGCAATACGAAGATCCCCCCGAAAACGAAAGCGAGAGCCCTTGCACCCTTTTTGACGAAAACGCCTGCGCAAACGCCACAGACAGTTCCAAACGTGAGTTCATACATGTTGACGATGGACTCGGGGGGAGGAGGGTCGGTCATTGGGTCGGATGATTCCAATGTAGCTTTCGAATAGGGCTGCGAAGAGGGGCCGTCGGCTTTGCCGGTTTTCAGCCAATGCCTATGCTCGGGTAGAATGATAGACTCACGCTCACAATTCAACCTCTGGAGGTTCGCGTAGAATGTGAGCCAAAGTCCGGTGCAGGCGAGGCCTGTACCAAAAGCAGCGGTCATCCTGCTGGGTGTTACTACATGGTTGCTCAAAGGACGGGCCCGAAGTGGGGACAGGATTGTGGCCCTCTGTAGGGGGTGCGTCGCGCGTTTGAGGCCATGGTGAAAGAAAATACGAGGAAGGGCCGCCTGGTGCAAGAACGTATGCGAAAACAGAGTTGCCATGCGAAACACTTCAGCGTTGAAGTCAGACCGACAGGTCAGTTGCGCGCTGATGCAATGCGACACGCTTCCACGTTCCGGCCGCCACTGGCAGCACTGACTGTATTTGCACAGGATCAATTAAGAGGGATCTTTGACCCGGTTTCTGACCATGATTACAATAATGCCAAAAGCGCACTCGTCGACATGCTCCGTGCAGTCTCTTCAAGTTGTCGGATCATTGACCTCGGCTAGTCCGGACTTTATCACACGATGGGGATGCTGCGGCTCGCCATACTGCCATCATTATATTGTCAGTAACACCATCGGACGTGTCGCCTTGGGCAGGGACAGCTGACTAGCATGAAGACGGCATATGTGAACACGAAGAGCTCGGAGCTATCAAACGAGAGTAGGACAACCATCATCGAATGCCTGCCAGGGCTACCGGCACTGGCACTGGCACTCCAATGACTCTGATTACTCCACACGTTGGCTCAAAAGTCGGCGTCAACAAGTCTCGCTCGCTGGGCGCGACCTTCACCAAAGACATGGGTCAAGGACGGCAGTGGTAGTAGAGTGTTCCAGGAGAGCAGTACCGCCGCCGAGGTGCAATCTTATGTATCGTCTCAACAATGGATACGGACATCAGTTGTTTACCACTGCGCGCACTACGCTCAAATATCACCTGATCTCCAACAGCGCGGCGATATCTCGGCGCCCCGGGCCCCATGCCTGTCTCTTCCCTGCTCGCAGGTTGGTATCGTCAGTGTTCCTTCAAGAATTACCTTGCTCAATCAAGAAGTCATAGAGGGCAGGTTTGATTGAAGACATCCTCACGATATCCTGCAACAAGACAGCTCCCCTTCCCAAGCGAATGTTTGCGCAGGTGTCCCAAGTAATGACCAAACGAATTAAAGAGCATCGCTCATGGCTCATCCGACCGACTCGGAAGAACGGCGAAACGTCTCCTGAAGAGAAGATGACAGAGGCTTTGACTGCGAGGTTGGCGTCTGGATATCGAAGGTCGAGCTCAGCCGTGCATTTCGTTCACCAACCATTCGGCAACACTTGCTCTTCTCATCCAACGCGGACAGCCAGAGGAGCCAAGTGGATGCTCTGGGATCGATGGTCACCTGTACGGCAGGGACTGCTTGAATGAGACTCCTCGTAGTCAGAAAACTATCCCTAGGACACCTGGGCGCGGCGTGTCCAACCTGTAACACCAGCAATGAGATTCTCCGACAAAATCGTCGAATTTGTCCTCGCGTATGTTAACAGGCCCCAAGGAAACCGATGAGTGGGATCGTGAAAGAGCGGAGGCAAATCGTTGCACGGGTGAGGGAGTGCACCATAGACAGACATCATAATCTTTACCCTGGGCAGGGGGGTGTAACAATAGCCATGCAGAACCGATCAATAGAAGGACGGGCAGCGTGCCATAAACCACACCAGCAGTTCATGCAGCATAGCCCGCCAGAAGAGGGATAGGTAACGGCACCTGTGAAGAGTGGTATGGCGGATGGGCCTATGATCAACAAGCATCTTTGAGCTTCGGCTTCAAATTCGCGCTACATACCGTAATTCATCAACCCGGGGAAAGGATGAGGCGTACATGTGTGCACATTACTGGCACTGTAGCATACTCTTTCACCGAGGCATTCGCATGTATTCGAATTTGAATTTTTGCTGAGGGTGCAGTCTACAATACAGTCGCTAGCCTGCATGCATTGCATAGGTTGACGATGAACGTCGCGATCGGCGACCGATTCGGATCAGGTACACGTACAAACCAACCAACAGGTGAGCAATAAAATAGTAGTATGGTTGGGCATAGGACATTTGCCTGCAAAGTAGCGTGGCGGAAATAGTCGAGTCGGCACAACGTGAAGGCGCCACTGAGATACAAAATCAATGCTGGAAATCATCAGAAACATTGGAGAGAAAACACATTCTCACAAGAACTGATGTTAAAAATAACTAGATATACTTTCTAAATAAACAACACTAAGACCAACCACCGGCCTCAAGAATACCCGTAATACTGTACACCTCTAAGGTTTCGCCGCCGCACTCTGCACAAGCCGCTGCCACTGCGTTCGATCCAACACTTGACCGTCACTTCCTCTCCTCGGAAAGAGGCCTTCCTTGACATGAGGAGTGTGTGACTGAAGCGGCGCATTCTCGCCAAAATGTCGCACAGACCTGATGGGTTCGGAGACCTGTCGCACAAGACCTGGTTTTGATCCCCAGGGCCTGAACGATGCATTGTACGCTAAGGAAGGGTTCCTCGAGCCTAGGAACACACTGGGTCCTCGGGAAAGAGCAACGCCCGGTGTGAGAGCTGGAGGGGGAGGTGCGTGTGGGGTCGGTGCCGCCCATTTGGAGTGGACACTCGTAGCGAGGGAATAAGATGAACGTGCGCTGGGCGACGCTGCTTGCGCACGGTCTGGATACGTCTGTTCCGGTTGCGCAGAACTCCCAAAGGACGCCGGAAGTGAGTAGTGGCTGAGAATGGAGTACCGTGCAGGTGTATATTCAGCAGCGCGGTCGCGTCGTGTGGCCACAAGAGGCGGCGGGTCGTGGAGAGGGATTGGGGATAAAGCACGGTGAATTGGTTCAGGGAAAGCTGGAAACCGGATAGGCCTAGAAATAGAAGACGTTTCCGCTCCCACACCAGTTCCACTCATTGACGCCAGCGAATGAATAGAAGCTGGCGGAGACGTGGGATCGCGAAAGGGGTTACTTTGAAACGATTCAACCCGTTGTGGCCGAGAAACAGCGCTGGTGTGGTCTCCTGGAGTATCCCCGGTAGATATCACTCTGTCATACGTAGAATCCTCAAGCTCTGAGTCCTGGAAGCTCAATGAAAGGCGAGGTGGTCCCACGGTAATGGTCTCCTGATGAGCTCCGTTGGCTGGGGTGGAGTCATGATCTGGCGAGAGTGAGGTCGCATCTTCCACCTCGTCGGTATAAGTGACCAACCCGGTACGCGAGTTGATAGAATAGAAAGATGATATTTGTCGCCATTCGTCCGTGGGGCTGCCCGCCCCGAACGACGCAGGACTCAGAGGTGCTTTTTCATCCCCTTCGCTCTTTGGCAAGGACTCCACTGGTCGATGGAAGAAAGCCATGATCCCAAGAGCCAAGGCAAAACAGAGAACTGTAAGCATAAAGTCTTAGTGTCTGCCAGTCACGTATGCATACAGTGAATTCTTACCGATCCCGGAGAAGACCCAGCAACCGACCATAATCATGTGGACAAATTTTCTGCACGTCGATTCCGTACCTTTGGCTGTATTCAGAAACATGCAATAGTAAAATACGGGGGTTCACTCACCGAAACCGCGACAAGGAAGCCTAGGACTGTAGCGCATGAACAACAGAGCACTCCCTACTTGGCAGGTTAGACCGTTCCTCAGTTTTGTGCTTGGAACCTTACCAGTATGGACAACAAGAAGCGCAAGAACCCGTGCAACATCCCACCAGAAACGAAAGAGTACAACGGCCCTGTGTGTGGGTGTTAGAGTGGGGAAGAATTCGCAAAGATTTGGGCACCGCACATCAAATACAGAAGGATCGCGGTGAAAACATAAAGCGACGCCAAGCCGACGACAGAAATCCCTGTCTCACATAGTCAGGGTGGGTTACGCATGCTCATATTCAAGGCTGGCGCACTCTGCAAACGAGAGAAATGTGGCCACTCATGGTACAGGAAGACGGTGAAGAGGGTGGTCCATGTGAGGCAACCCAAAACAAGGAATGCTATGGAAAGAGGCGGTCTAGTAAGCTCAGAGTGGTTAGAGAGACTGAGACATACCAAACAAAAGAAATCTCGCTCTGCGGAAAATGACCCAAGCATTCATGACGAAATTGAAAAGAGCGTGGAGAACGAAAGAAGGAGAAGATCTAAAGGCGACGCCGTGCGTCTTGGATCCCGAATGTACGAGGATACCAAGCGGGGACGGAAAACTGAGCCAGCCAGTGAGGGAATGAAAGAAGATGGGTCCGCGTGTTTGGGGATTCCGCAGGAGCGGCCTTTTGGAGGGTTGGGTGCCTCAATCATGTTCGGGCGGCTGCGCGGAAATTTTGACGGATGGACGCTGATGACAGTGCAACGTGCGGGCGCTGTGCCCATAAAACTGTACAGCATAGGCGGCACTAGGCCTACTTGGCATTCCGTCAGGGTCACGTGGTTCTTGATCTCAGGGGCGGTGAACATTACGACAATCTTAGTCCTGATCCTCATCACTCGGTTTTGCGACAGCGATGATACTGGGCGCACCTCATCATAGTGGGTACTTCACGGTCTGTAGCCCCACATCCCAACGCACAAGAGCCCCACCTCTGGCCGCACAGCCCGAGTCGAAACGCATTAGAGGCTAGAACGAGGAACCCGTCATTACTGCATGCGCGCGCGCTTCCTGGTTGCAGGTGGCTGTGAGAAGGCGGAAATATCATAGACTTGTGCGTCCCGCCCAAGGTTAGGGACAACAATCTCAGTCACCCGATTTGGTTGGTACATGTGGCATTATTATGGAGAGCAAGTCAGCTCGACGACGGCCCCCGTGTCCGATGAGTCCATGGCCATACCATCACGTACTACTGGACGCTTTCTCGTCCCAACAGTAGCATTCATACGTACGACCTCCGTTGCATGTGTCGGCCGCCGACCGCGATAACCCCCATTCCCAGCGCTTGCCTGCTCTTTGCCCCGGCATTCTCCGCGTTTTTCGAGGGACCTAGGCACTGCTACTGAGGCGCATTTGTGGAAAATAAAGGATTCCAAATCTACCCCGAGAAGTTTGTGTAATTACCTTGTCCACAGAATTGGGTATAAAAGATGCGCAGGCAAATGAAAATGTACCACTGAAGGAAGCGGTCCACGCAATGCTAACCGTGATCTTATCAAAAGCAACAGGCGGTCATGTGGCGTGACGCGCTCGTCCGTTGTTTCAAGTCAGGTTAGACTGCAGCAGGACTGTATTTGTATTTGAAGGTAGCATCCCTTAGGACATCGTTGTAGATAACGCCTAGAATAAATCACAGGCGAAGCGAAAACAGTTGACGTTGTAGAAAGACACGAAGAATGTTGTCTTCCCCACGCTCGTCCGAACCGTCGGCTGCACTGCACGTGAGTCGACGTACAGCCAGCGTATTTGACAACGGGTGTCGCACGAAGAACTCGAAGGGTAAGAAGAGGAAACAGTGACCAGCATCATGTCATCCGAACAAGACCCACTGCTTCCGTCGACGCATCCTCGAGAACAGCCAGAACTTGAAGAACAAGAGGACCAGTCCCAGACGGGGCCATCCTCCTCCTGGCGCACTCGCGTCGCCAAAGCGCTACACTCCAATGCCATTCACAGGCTCATCATCGCTCTCGTCCGTCTTTTCAGCGTTCAGTCTCTCTCTCCATTGACCCCACACACGCTTCTGTAGATCGTCGTAGACGCCGTATGTGTCCTAATCGATCTCGCCTATACCCTATTGTCCTCCGACTGTGAGACCGCGGGAACTCCCGACGCCCCGTCCTGGCTGGAGGTCCTTTCCACGATCTCGACCGCAATCACGACGCTCTTCCTCATCGAAATCCCTCTCTCCCTCTGGTCGCTCGGATTCCAACACTACTACCCTTACGGCCCGGTTCAACACGCGTCTCTCCACCTCTTCGATGCCGTCATCATCGTGACGACATTCGTGCTCGAAGTCATCCTCAGGGGCAAGGAGCGCGAGCTCGCCGGCTTGCTCATCGTTCTGCGTCTCTGGCGTCTTTTGAAACTGGTAAGAGGTGAGTACGGAGGAACTGGCCGGTCAAAAGTCGATCACAGCCGCTTACCTAACCGATAGGTGTCGCGGTCGGCGCCGGAGGGCTTCAGGAAGACACGGACAAGGAACTGGTCCGGGTGAAAGCCGAGCTGGAGGATTCTCGTTTCGCACTCACCCGGGCCCAGGATGAGAATCAGGAACTACGCGCAAGGGTCGCATGGCTAGAGTCTCAAGCCACTAGTGTCTCTTAGGGCCGTTGCCAGTGGTGTCCTTCTGTTTCTGCTACTTATGTTGCCAAGTCCTACTTACTATCTTGTATATTCTTAAGAATGGACTAGGTTACACTTTGCGTGTACAGTATCATACATTGCTACATCAACGCTCCGCAGGACGATTTGACTATCAGTACATATTAAGGCGTGAGGTGAGGATACAAATACAGCCAGCAAACGGACCAATTGGTGAAAAAGTGAATGTATCGCAATCGCCCAGTCTAGGACCCAAGGGCGCGCTCGGCGCTCACCCACTCAGACCGGTTATCCACAGGAATAGGCTCGTCCCCGTTCAAGGGAACTGATGGGTACGGCACGAAACGCGACTCGCCTGGTGTCGGCGGCTGCGAGCCTGGGTATTTGGGTGGGGCATTGTCGCCGGCACCCTGATCATCGTCGTTGCTACTGTTCTCCCCTTTCACCCACCACTTGTAGTCTGGTGCCTTCGCGCGACGGAATCTGAAAGGATGATCCTTACCGGGCCGACCTGGGACTAGACGTCCCCACCAAGCACTAACATTCGACGGCGCGGGTGACGGCAGTGGCTTGTTGATGTCAGGACTACCCGACGAGGGTTGATCCTCTACGTCTCGAGGAAGCGAGGACGTCGAATGGCGACGGGGAATGACGGATAGACGCGTAGGACCGGAAGTTTCGAGCGGAGGCAGCTGAGGGACTGCGCTCCGCCTGTTGATCGCAGCGACGTCGTCACCGTCGTCGGAGAACCAGACGATGGAATAGATAGAGGTGGACCACAGCGTAGGGTGTTTGCGCAGGTGCGTGATGCACAAGGTCGACATTGTGACAAAGTAACCTAGCACTGGGCGCACAACAGGGGAGTAATTAGGAGGAGGTCCACCGAAGCGGGGGGATGTTGTACGCACGCAAGGTTGCGGCTAGCCACGATATGGGCACCAGGATTGTAATCGAAGCGCAGACCGAGATAGGATCCTTTGCCTCACAGAATTCGGGAGGCCCGCTCAGGGTGACAGAGATACTGGCCGCTGTTGATCAAACATAAGAATACAGTACAGGAGCGCGAGCAGTCAACTCATACCTATCTGTAGAATCGTGAAGATACCCGTCCAAGCACACTCGAACCCTATCATCGAGGTCGAGAAAAATGAAACGTTGATGTCCATCAAAGCCCTGTAAAGCTCTTATCATGAATAAGGAACCACAATTTACCCTTCGCCAGGGAGGAGAGAGAGAGAGACGCACGAGGTGATACAAAGCGATGTTGCGATGCCATTGAAAATTATGAAGGCAGACAAACCATCGACTGTCGAACCCACATGTCCTCTTCCGTCAGTCGACCAGCGCGCGACTAATTAAGTCTTCTGATAGACGCACCGCGAGCTCCAGCTGCCCTGCTCGCACCCACGTTCCAACTTGCGAATACCAGCGCAGTCAAAGTGAGATAGATCTGTAGGGCTATAAATGAATAAAGCCAACATGAGTTGAGAAAAGAGGCGCGCGGCGTGTCAGGTATAGGGTCATTTCCACTGACAAAAAACGACGAATCGGACAAGAAGGAATGGGCTTTTGATGAGCAGAAGACTGGAGGGAAGATTCCACTGAGGTGCCGACATTTTTCTCGCAACTCCAGTATAGCAGTCAACTAGTTAATAGCGATGAGACCTGGCACCAGGGCAGACCGTAGAAGATAAGTGGAGAAAGGAAACGAACAGACGAAGCAAAGAGGATGACACCCTTATGGGGTCAGGGAAGAATGGTAGACACGATCATTGCTGCCAAGATGTGGACCCGAGAGTGTACCAAAGTCTTCTAGTAGGAATAATAGTGCCACGAAATTCGGCACGCGAACAATGGGATAAACAGACAACGCCACACACAGACACACGTTTGCCCGATCCGACACCAATAAAGTCAGGGAGAGGATTGACAGTCTGACGACACGACAAATATAATAGCGTTTGCCGCGGAGAATTTGAAGGATGTACTTCTGGCACTGCCAGTGGACGCGCCAAGATGGACTCGGGGGAAGCGAAAGGAGCTGAGGAGAGGCCGCGGGAGCACTGCAAGCCGCCGCAGCACGCGGCGTGGAAAACCCGACGGAGCCACAACCTCCCGACCTCAGTTTACCTTACCGAGAAGAAATGCAACTCGTACTACTGTAGTATTCTGACACCTCCAACGTCGGCGCATCCCGTGCAAGTCCATTCGCGACGGAGAAATTTTCAAAAGTCGGTAAATCCACTGCTGGCCCTGCCGCGGCCCGCTGGCCGACTCGGAGAAGATCTGGCATGGGGTTCCGAAAGATCCCGAAAGACAGCGAAACGTTAGCGTAGTTCTCGCCAATCGAGACGAGTGAAGCAAAGGCCGTCCGAAAGTGAGGGTCGTCAAGAGGGGTAGTAGTTACGGTGGTTCACTTGTGGGAATGGCGTGTGGTTTACCGGCCTGACCGGCCTGACCACCGGCACCTGCGTCAGTCCGAGTCGCTAATGAAGTGTTTCCACGCCTCAAACCCGTGAGGCTGTTGGAAGGGACACAAAAGCAAAGAATAAGGCCGGTGAATGAACCGCAGTTGATGCGTGTCATGTATCACACTTATTTCCGTTGATCCTATTGTGCGATGGTAGGTAGATGACTCTCGCCCAAGTACAATGGAGTCAAGTTACCATGGAGACGGTGGACTAGGTCATCAGAAGGTCACATCCATGAATTCCCTCACATATATAGATGGTACTAGCACTCACCAAGTCCCCGAGACGAAAAGGTCGACGATTGTCACTGTCACACGGATCGTTTCACAGGAATTCTATCTACTTTCAATGTATTCTCCTGCTAGCACTCGATATTCAAAACAGGTGACAACCCTCAAACGGAGCGCACGACTTGGTCCAGCGCCTCCGCGAAGTATCGAAGATTCTTACTGTTCAGCCCTGCCATCGAAATTCGGCCATTTGCGGTCATATACACATGCGCATCCTCGACTAGCGCCTTGGATTGTGCCGTGGAGATTCCAGTGAAACTAATTCCAGGCAACCACAATAAGCTGAATGGCACTCTCTAGCGGTCGATTATATGCTACTCACCTGAACATTCCGATCTGATTGACGATATGGTCCCAGTTCCCGGGGGCCTTGAGCTCGTTAGTCAACATGCTGTGTAGCTGTTTGCGCATGTCGATAATCCGGTTAGCCATCGTGCGTATGTCCGCCTTCCACTCCTCAAATAAGTCTGGGTCGTTCAGAATTAGCGCAACCTTGATGAGATCAATGTTGAATCAATATAGGGCAAAGATGAACTGGTGGTATGGCTGCTCACCACACGTGCACCGTACGACGGAGGATTCGATATCTCGCTCCTCTGTAGCACAGACAGTTGACTGCGGATGCGGTTCGCAGCCTCCTTATTCTGTGCTATGATATGGAGCGCCCCAACACGTTCGCCGTACAAACCGGCATTTTTGGCAAAGCTCTGCAATTCGACCAGTTTCAATCAAACACTTTCCACGCCAACGAACACTTGCACACCACGTACCTGGCAGATGAGCATAGGCACGCCATGCGAAACAAAGTACCTGACTGCCCTGGCATCTCGGTCCAAGTCACCGCTCGCGAAACCTTGGTACGCCGAGTCAAAGAATGCATAGTGCCTTTTCGCCAGAAAGACGCCCGCGATGGTTTCCCATTGCTCTTCCGTGGGGTCAACGCCCGTGGGGTTGTGCGCGCACGCATGCAATAGGAACACCGAGCGCTCCGGGGCATTCTCCAGCGTGGCGATAAATCCATCAAAGTCAAGTCCGATCGTTTTCGGGTCGAAATAGGGATACACGCGCTGCTTGATGCCAACATTCTCAAAAATGGCGAAATGATTAACTGCGCGATGCGGAATCTCTAAGCAACTATCCCCAAGTAAACGCCAGGCAAACTTCCACTTACCCCAGGTCGGGTCGCTGAGGTAGATCGCTTTCTCGCCATTGTATCGATAATATCTGCTCAAGAAAAGAGCACCCAAGTGGTTCGCGCCGGTCCCGGAGATGGTCTGTACGCTGACGACACGATCGTCTGGAGAGTCATTTCCCAATATCAAGCGCGCTGCGGCAGATACATATTCTGGGAGGCCGGTGATGGGAAGGTACTCGTGATTGAGGTTAGGGTCACTTAGGAGAATGTGTGAAGCCTATATGATGTTTGCATGGGAAACGGCAGAGTGACATCCAGGATATCGCACACCTTTTTGACAACGGGCAACACCCACGGCTTGTTGTCGTCGTCACGGTAGGCCCCGACGCCGAGGTTGACCTTCTGTGGAAAGGTATCCGCTTGGTAGGCCACGGTGAGCTTGAAAATGCTGTCGCGACGGGTGAGCGTGCTTCTCTCGTCGTAATGTCTAGTAAGACATACCTATCCGGCGGGGCCAGAGGCACATGGTCCCACGTTTCTATGGATCACTTGCATGAGGGTGCCGACCAGTTAGATGTCTCCAAGTCACACACCTGCGGACATTGTCTGCTGCGGATGAATATGTCGCGCGATCTGTTGCAATCTGCTACTTGACATGTCAGTTTGAAGAGATGGTCGAGAAGTCGACCGGGGAGATGCGCACAGATTTTGAGGTCCCGAGTGAAAGGGAGTGCCGTCACACGTGATAATTCGATCTGAGTGACCGAGTGAGTCTATCAGGAGACTGGCAAGCCAGGAGCCTGGGGGGCTATACGGGGGAAACTGAAAGCTGGTAACGCACCGGTTTCGGGAACCTAGTCAGCACTGATATGGGTACTATAGTAGCGGAGAAGTTGGCATTGGAAGGCAGATGATGAGTCAATTTATTGTATCGATTGTGGTAACGCCCGTCGACTGCCGTCGACTGCCCCAACACCGCACGATTGCCGCTCAAAGACCGCGAGGTTGTAATGGACACGCGCATCTTCGGAGATAAAGACACGTAGGAAGCGGAGGCATGGCCACCGGTCTTTGTTCGGACTCAGAGTTTCTACGTCTCGCTTTCCCCTTTCCTCACATCCCTTTATAATCTGTCCAGTTACAGTCCGAAAAGGCAAGCACTTACGGATACGTTTCCGAGGTCCCCAGAAGCATTTCCTGTCATAACGTCATTCAATTTCGATACAAAACGACAGTAGTAATCTACGATGGTAGATTGCCCAAAGAAAAATAAAATTGCAGGGCAAGATTAAAGGGCAGATAGTATCCAAGACGTCCATGCAAGAGAGATATGCGCAAAAGGGGAAAAAAAGCCTATGTAGACAACAGATTAAGTCGTATCCAGACGAGGATGGGGGAGGTGTAGTGACGGTTTGTTTATGCCACATGATGAGAATGCCAATGAGCAGATATGGGAGCTAGGGAGTCGATGTCAAGATTGTAGAACGCCATCACGCGGTAGCCAGCTTGGGAGCTACGGTCCTTTCGCTCTCCAGCTTGAGTTTGTTTCGGTTAAAGGCTTGCTGCCGACAATCCTCAAGGTTATTGCACGCATGATGCTCTGGTAACCGATGCTACAACACCCCAGTCACGTTAGAAATACGTGCGTACGGCCAACAAAAAACGCAATACGCACCGTTCCGCAGAAGTCAGTGCGACAATGGGGGCAGTTGCCAATGATGCGCAACGCAGCCTGATTGCATTGCTGCTCGCCGTGGAATTGGCAACGCTTCTTGGGCGGCATGTCTTTACGTCGAGGTGTGTATATGCGAGTTGGTGGGGCCTGAGCAGATACGGTCGTGAGTTGGCAGAGCATGGCGAGAGAAAGACGGCATAGTAGAAGACGTACGAGAGAGGGGCAGGACGATGCGAAGAGGAACAAGGTGTACACTTTGTGAGGGGATTTGGAGATGAGGAGAGGGAGAGCGGGCGGGCTTGATTTATATGACTGGGGGATGGGGACGCGTCAGCATGTGGGGATCTAAGATCGACAGATCTTACATGGCACTTTCCGAATCAAATCAAATGCGTCCCGCTTGCTCTCTACATCCGCCTCGCTGCACCCGGCCTCGTGTTCGTGGTGCGGCGCCTTGTATAATACGGTAAAGTAGCCATTCAATGGCAGTTCCAAAAGTCGGGTCTACCGAACAAGCCCAGAGCCTGTCAAATTGTCAAAGCCTGTATACACGCCGAAACCACACCTCATTCCTTTATAGGTAATTTTTTTGCTTTCCTTCTCTCCTTCTCTCCCTTCTGCTTTTTTGTTCGAATCCGAGCTGTGTGACCCAGGCCAGTGCAAGTATACTGCATGCATCAACACAGAGCGGTCAGAGCGGTCAGAGCCTCACTACGTTCCTGTTTCACTTCCACGACATGTGACATGGTCCCGGCACTTTGTCGCTCCTCGGTGGTTCCCTTGTCCCTCCGCTCGGGTAAGCGAGCGAGCTCCTACGAGATTCGGATGACTCTCTTGTCCGTACTGAGAGGCAAGACAGACTATTATTTATTTGACGAACAGGCGTTTGGGAAATCTTTCCAAATTTTCATCGCCTTATTGCTCCACGGGTGCCACCATCAAATCAGACCAAAATTTCAGTCGTGTGACGCCACGTACGGCAAGTTTCCCTCGGACCCGTGATTACAGTAGGCCCGGACTCGCCGAGAGTATTGCCCCGGCGTCAAACCCGCGATGGACAATTCGGAGGACTCTTATTCGCTAGGTTACAAGTCATTCCTCTCAACGCACGTTATGCTTTTATTGGGTATCTTATTTAGAAATACTCAGCGCACAAATTAGCCGCTGGGTGTAAAATTGATAGTATGCTAACGACGCCATAATGTCCGAGGCAGTAAAAAAGAGAATGCAGGTGCAAAAGGAGTGAAATGAATGGCTTGCGAGAGGATGCAAAAAGCTCGCATAAATATATATCGAGAGCTCAGATGACGCGGCCATAGGGATAATCGAGTCACGGAGAAGAGAGTCAGAACAACCCAGCTTCATTTTACTTCTTGTTGTGGTTCACTACTTGAATGGCCACGACAACGCCAACGATAATGAGGATGATGAGGAATATGAAGAAGCAAATCCAGCGCTTTTTGCGTGCAGATTTTGCAGATGAGACGGCCTTTTCCGTATAGCCAAGACTGCGAAGGGGAATGAGTCAGAAGTGGTTCAGGCAGTCGAGGACCCGTCCTCACCCAGTTTCGACATCCTTCTCAACCTCCGAAGCCTGGACCTCGATAATATTGATAGTCTCGTCTTGTTGCTCGACCAGGATACTCATCTGACGGTCAAGGTAAAGTCAGGAAAGCAATCACACAGCGGGCACGGAGAGACGGACGTCATTGAATAGCTGCGCGAGTTCGGCGATGGTCCGCTCAATGCGCTTGATATCTTCATGGCGTTCTTGCACCTCACGGTAGGCGGCGCGAGACTCGCCGTATCTGTTCGAATTCATGAGCTAATCAAAGGTTCAGCGTCAATTTACAAATAAAAAGAATGAGTCGCACAGCTTGAGAAAATATCTGTCCGCCTTGGCTATCATCGACGACAGCACGAACTTCCTCTGGTGACGCGTCGGGCTTGACTGGAAACACGATCCTCGTCTGAGATGTACAAATACAAAAAGTGTACTGGAAGGAGTCGCACCGATTTTGAACTGGCGTTCCATCCTCTGCTTGTATTTCTGCCTGTATTGCTGTTCCACTTGTTGGTAACTTTGAATGGCATCGACGAATTTCGACTTGACCAATGCGGTCTTTTGATGACCGGTACCGAACCACGGAGGTTAGAAAATGACGCCACCTAGGAAAACGATGCGACGCAGCACCAACCTGCTGTTTCTTGATTTGCACATCCCGCGCGGATCCACCCTGGCGCTCCAGAGACTGAATCCTTCGCTTGAGAGATGTGCTCATGGCACTTGTCTCGCTGACGAGTTCTTCCAGCCTTTCGTGGTTCCGCGCAGCTGCCGCATCGTCCGTGTTGTTGAGTGACCGCGCGTGAAGATCCGCTATTCTCGAAACATTGTCGTTGAACTGCCTGATGCTATCTTGAATGGAAGAGATCTATTTGAAGTAAGACGACTGCGTCAGCAAAGATAGTCGCTCATCCTATGCGAGGGGTCTGACCTCGTCATAGAAAGTCGCCATAGTATCTCCGGCCATGTTTGAAGTTAAATGGGCTGTGCTAGGGTTCACCACGTCGGACATCTCATAGCTGGTATTGTCTTCTTGTTGGGCGTAGGGGTTTTGTCGGCGAGGGTACCCTCCATCGTTACCGGAGCGTTGTGTTGGATACGAGGGGCTAGAAAATGGCAGAATGGCTTAGGCTGGCACTCATAGAAAAAATGCGATCGAGACATACTTGCTGGAATAATTGCCCGCCGTCTGCTGAGCCTGAGGAGACTGCTATCAATACAACTGCGGTAGGTCGAACACGGCAACACTGACTCTCATTGCTGCAAGTCTGTCCCTTGCCATGATGTGACGGTGTGATGTATGGGTGGAAGTGTGAGAGAATGGAGGAGTTCGAGTCCTCGACAACAATCAAAGTTGGAGAAGAATGGAGAGTAATAGGGGAGAGGGAGCGGAACAGAGAGTCCAAGGGAAGGCAGTGGGACGACGGAGGCTGCAATTGCACAGCACAACACAGCCGGCCAACGCCGCAATCAGTCACCAGTGTCACCAGTCACCCGCTTGCGGCCCTTGCCTTCCCCCCTTTTGCGTGTCCGCCCTACTAAGTATCGTGCCAAATGTCCGTGCGTAAATAAAATCAATCGATCAATCTGAAAAATAAAGGAGAAATGTCGCTTGCTCCTCGACTCCTGTCGTCCTTGTGAAAAACTTAGACGTAGATGAAGGCGTGCTCTGAAACTGGTGTATTCTGATCGGTAGAGTTCCAATTCGGACGCTAGTGCCAGTGGGTATCAAGGCATGTTTCCGCACAACTTATTCGCTTTCGAGAGCATACATCCTAGTTACACTACCCGTCAATCTTCTCTCGCAGTATCGCAACTTGTCGGTCTAACATCGCACGGCTAGGTCCACCAATTGCCTGCCGCCTCTCCACACTCGCTTCGAAGTCGAACACGTCATGGACGTCGTCACCAAAGTCCGGATGAAGGCTTTCGAAATCGGCGACTGTGAGCTCATTTAGTTGACACTTTCGGGACTCTGCCAGGGCTACGGCGCGTCCGGATATATGGTGGGTTTCTCTAAAAGGTACCTGCGAAGTATCAGAACGGGCTGCGGAAGTTATCTCAACAAGTTAACCCACTCCTTTGCGCACAAGATAGTCGGCCAAGTCAGTCGCCAATATGTCCATCGTTAGCGCCTGTCTCATCCTCTCGGGGCGCACCTGAAAATCCATGAATGCAGGGCGTCATTGGCATAATCTAGAATAACTTACGTCTAATGTATTCAGGACCCCTTCAGCAATGCGGAGACATGCGGAGATAGTGTCGACTGTGTCGAACAAGGGTTCCTTGTCCTCTTGTAGATCCTTGTTGTAAGTAGAGGGTAGGCCCTTATAGCTCACGAGGAATCCTGCCATCTATCCCGCTCTCAATGTAGAAGATCACGAACGCGAGCAACCAAATACTGACGTTTCCGAATACGCGGCCGGCCTTGCCACGAAGCAATTCTAGCGAGTCAGGATTTTTCTTCTGAGGCATCATACTCGAGCCAGTACTGAGAAAGACTCGTCAGCCATAGCTTCACTTAGGAGTGAAACAACGGCGAGAGCGGACCTATATGCGTCGCTCAGAGTGATAAAGCCGAACTCGGCCGAGGAGTAAATGATAAAGTCCTCTGAAATACGACTCAAGTGAGTCGTCGTCAGGCTGGCCCACATCATGAACTCTATGACAAAGTCGCGGTCGCCCACACCCCACAGGCTGTTCTCCGCGAGGGACTGGAATCCGAGCTCTTTCGCGAGGAAGTGACGATCAACGGCAAAGGGGTTGCCCGCAAGTGCCCCGGAGCCGAGGGGCAGAACGGATATTCGCGGGACGAGCTGACGGAGGCGCTCGAGATCCGTACTGAAGGAGAAGGCATGGGACAGGAGGAGGTGGGACCAACGAATGGGTTGGCCGCGCTAGAGCGGCGGTAAAGTCGATTAGGGATTCGCGCGGGTGCAAGATAAGTAAAAGGAAATGAAACCTGGAGGTGGGTGTACCCCGGCATGAGGTGGTCCCTCTCCTTGTCAGCGCGCTCGACCATGACCCGGATGAGTGCGACCAGGCTCGCTTCTACCTCGCTGACTTGCTCGAGGAGCCAAAGGCGCATGTCCGTCGCAACTTGATCATTCCTCGACCGGCCGGTGTGCAGCTTCCCTCCCAATGGCCCAATCAGCTCGCTCAAGCGGCGCTCGTTCGCAGTGTGAATGTCCTCGTCGTCCGCTTGAACCTGAAACTGTTTTGAGGATGAGCGATCAGGAGATCGTGGTGAAGAACGTGAAAGACACGCCTGGCCACTTTGCCATTCTTTCCCAACGGCCGTGAGACCCTGAATCATCTTGCTTTCCTCGTCTTTGGTGAGGATGCCAACGAGTGCCAATGCCTTGGCATATGCGATCGAGCCAAGAATATCCGCAGCGTACATCCTCTGGTCGTATTTCAATGATTGATTAAACGCGTCCATGCTTTGTCGATCTGAGGAGTCAGCCACCGGGTCTCACGGAGAGTGATATGAGAGAGAATCACAGTGGATCCGTCTTGCCTGTGAAGCGGCCACCCCATAGTTTCTGTATGGCAGGTTTGTCCACCATCGAGTCGTGTCGCGATGGTCAAATCAAATAATCAAGATCGATTGCCAGTCGGGAAGCTCCGGGCACGTTTCGACCGCTTTTGGCAACTCGCCTTCCACCTCCAGTTCAGTTATCAGACACATGATCCCAACCAGCAGACCTTGTTCACCCATTCGTGGTATTCGGCCGCGGCTGTTCAACAGATGTAGGGCGTATCACACGATGAATGAAACGGCAGGTCACACAAAATGCGCAAAGGCACACAAGCTGGAACAGTCCCAGCCAAGATATGTGGTGCTAATGAGGCCTCGGATGCTGCCTCCGTCTTCCACGATCAAACTAGTGATGAAAATAACGAGGATTTATGTGAGCCCAACCCGATGAGAAAGGGACGCTTAATCGTACGTTGGCAGACACCCTCGACGCCTGGTGATCAAAGAGAAGCGCAAGCAATAAGCCCTGGAGCTTCACGCATATCTCGAGGGGCCCCCCTGGAGCATACTGTGAACTTGTGCTCGATGTCGTCGTCAGGGTTCCGCCGAGCCGTGGGGCTGAAAGTCTCCCTCTGGACCCTAAGTTACGGACGGCTACCTTAACCCAGGGTTGGTATACGCAGAGAGAAGCGGCATCCTCTAGTAACTCAAAGAACTAGTCCCGAGCCCTCGCGCTCAACACGATTCTAATAAGCCCGAGATCAGATTTGGAGTAACATGACTACATATGCTGCGTAGTGTGGCCACCCACCAAACTGCAGTCAGCTGAGCGCAACGTTTGATGATCGACGCTCTATTGATGACACTACTGATCCCTGGCACAACGTACGAAGGCAGAGATAACGTATGATACAAGATGGAAACTACATGATGTAGGTGTAATTAGGTCTAATGTGTAAATAACGAGAGCATGGATGTGGCTCATTGCACCGTTTGGTTGCGTAGGCATGACTGGAAAGGGTCTCAAAGGAAGCTAGACACGGAAATGTGCGGGTAGGTAGAATTGATTAGACTAGCTCCTTCCATCGCCGCCACAAAAGAATGCTCGCGACGAAAGCCAGAAGGGACACGCCAGTGCTCACCCAGAACGTAAGGCTCCAGCATGAGACTCCTGTACAGACTCCGCCACCAACATTGTTGTGCGCAGAGACAAATGCGTAGAGGCATGAAAAGAGGGGTGTGCCAATAAGGGGAGCGTAGGTTACGATACCAAAGTTGCGCCCAAAGTCACTGTCTCCCCAGATGGAAGATACGATGCTTGGTCTGGGCAAGGGAGGAGTGTGAGTGATGAAAGGGGGGGAGAAAGTAGGAAACGCTGACGCACAGAACTGTGAATGTGGCACCGTACGCAGCACCGGTGCCAATACTGATAAGCCCATTGAGTAATGTGCAAACTCAAATCGGATTACTACAACACACCTGAGTACTCGGAAGCTATCCGGGGTTCTGATCGCTAGCTCTAAATATACGAATGTGCCTGCTAAGAGAAGAGATATGCCAGACAGGAGTATAACTCTACTAATTCGATAGCTCGGTGCGCGTGGTGGTGTATTGTGAGGGACGTAGGGGGTGAGAGGAGATACGAAGTCCGCAAGAGGGCCGGAAAGAAGGCGTGATAGTGTATTTGAGACGGAAAGAAGGCGGACTTGAGTTGCAGTTACGCTTTCTGCAGAGGGGGATCTAACACCAGACACATTCTCAGGACACAGGGAAAGCACAATGGTTCCTATATTCGAGATGACCATTTCACACTGTAGATGATTAATCAAAAATACAGACTGGATAACAAACCGGTTACTCACGGAACCAAGTATGATGAGCAATATGAGAGCCAGAAGCCAGAAGTAAGGATCTCTAAACAGACATAGGACAGATCTACTTTCGTCGACGGGTGTGGCCTGCATACCCGAGCCAGATGCTTTGTTGCGTAAAAGGGGCTGGCGCTCGTCAGTGGAACACTCCTCATCACTAAGAGTAGAGCTTTCGGATAGTGACGAGACATCACACTGAGGTTTGGGTGGGTGAAGGGTGAAGGCGCCGACAAGATGAACAAGTCCAGAGGTGACAGCCAAAAATATTAAGAAATGGGTGACATCCAAGCCCGTGGACGAGTCGGTAAAGTATCTGGAGGCCAGGAGAGAGAGGAAAAACGGAGAGAGACCAAAGAGCGTCATACTTGCTCCCGATGCAGCACCGAGGTATCGAGGAAACATTCTAGAGGCTGCAAAGAGAGACGAGAAATAACTTTTGGATGTGAGGACAAGTGGAGACATAACTATGAGAGACATACGAGGAAACGGTCCCGAGCCCCATCAGGAAAAAGCAAGCAGCGAGAATTCTGAAGGATGACTTGGATGGCGCCGCAATGTCATCAGGAGTCTTTGCAAACTCAGCAGCAAAGAGACTAAACCCGGTGGAAAAGAGGAAGGAGGCGATTAAGGAGCACGCCCAGGGGCCATATTTATCAATTGTTTTGCCGACAAGGACGGCGAACGGGTATTGACCCATCATCCCACTGGGACTGTTCAGAAAGAAAGCGCGGATCTGGTAGTTGAGAATCTCACAGAAGTGCGATTGTCGTCAACTGTGGCTGTGTCAGCTTGAGGTGAAGGGCGAGAGCAGGTGAGATGAGAGGGAACGTGAAGATTCCGCCAGCAAAAAGACTACAGGTAAGCGATGAGATGTCGGCAAAATGTTAGAATAGAAAGGTATAACGTACGCATTTGCAGCGATTGAGAGACAAGTGAGGGACAATCTAACATTGTGAAGGACGGGCATCAAGACGGAGCAGCGGGCGAGCTGCTGCAGCTGACGACGCAAGCCTGATCGGGATCGGAAATTAGGCGGGCCAACGGACACGTGACTGACGCGTTTTTAATCAACGACCGCGATTTGGGAAACGCGCTCCTTGTTCCTTTGACTCCATCCATGCGGACTTATACCACTTCTCGCTCTTCCCGCGTTCCACTGCGCTCCTCTTCTCCTTCTGACATATCCTCTCAGGAACATACGAAAAAGCGTCCCCTCGCCGAACGTCTCGCTTTCCACAACACGCCCCAGCCTCTCAAACGCGCTCGTACGATCGCCTCCAGCTCCACTTCGATATCTAAAGACAAGCCAAAGAATAAGCACAAGTACAAGAGCAAAGAAGATCGCCCTCCCAAGACTCTCATCCAACTCCACTTCACCCTCGATTCCTCCGTCCTTCGCACATGTCCTCTCTGCGATCTTACTTACACCAAGGGCGCACCGGAGGATGAGACTTTGCATAATTCCCATTGCACAAGGGTCCAGAGGGGTATGCAGTGGCGACGTGATGAAGAAAGAGCTGCCGCGGAGGTCAAGGTCTTCGAGATAGCTACCGGCGTGAAGCTCAAGGATGGCAAGCCCGGCAGGATCATATCCATCAGCGCCGATGCTGGGGGGAAGATCGGCTCGAAAGTATGTTTCAATAATCACTCTGAAGACTCGTCTGACGAGATGCCGAACAATCACTTTGTTTAGCTAACTACACTACTACAAACGATATCATTGCACCTCTCTTCGCCTCCACTTACCCGCGATGTACTTCGCGTCTCAAAGGTTTACCTTTTCCTCCTTCCGTCAGAGCGGTCACCTTCTTGCGAAACCATTGCCGGCTGTGTCATTACCACTCACATCTCTACTGCTATGGCCATCGCCTCTCCGGCAGAGGTCCAAGGGCCAGCCACCGAAACACGCCTGGAAGCGAATCACTTGCCTCCACCTACAGCTCGCCTGGTCTCTGTGGACACCAATTCCAGCCTATTTTGCAGACCGGAGCCTCTCGCAACTCCAATGGGCATCCCGCGTGTATTTGTGCCTTCTGCGTTCCGAAGGCGCGGCATCGCGCTCCGCCTGCTCGATGCTGCAGCCGCGACTTTCGTGCATGGATGTCCTCTGAATCCCCGTCGTGGCGAGGTCGCGTTTACGCAGCCCACTGCCTCGGGCAAGGCACTGATGGAGAAGTGGGGTGGGGGTTTTGTCCGAATATACCAAGAATAGAAGCATATCTCCATCTATCTTGCCGAATGTACGATTCCGTCCACAGTAATGGTTGCCGAGGGTTTGCTTTGTGCAAAAGGGCGACAAAAGCTCCTGTAAAGATATACATTCTGTCCATTGTACATGAAACAGCCGTGGTCAAAGGCGCTCATATTTAATGGCATTTTACGTCCACTGGCATTCACGATCTATGCCCGGGCCCGAGATGGAAGAACGATTGTATTGTACTTTGTGAGATGAGCTGCCCCCTGTCTTGAATTCATTCCCGCCCGAACAAGCGAACATATGGGAATAAAAACTATGCGACATTTGTTATTTATTGATCATTGATACATGGGGGGAATATTCCATCCACGATCGAATCTGCCAAGTGAGAAATACTACATAGATCAGAAATGCTACGGGCGCGCTTTCTTTCCTCTTTAAATTTATGCAGCTACGGCGATCACAGCAGGACCTCCGTTGGGGACCTTGCTGGGCGGCGGAACGTAATGCTAAATAAAGTCAGACTGCGTCCATCTCGCAAGTGAGCTCTAGTTGAAGGGCACTCACTCTCGCTTTGATGCCTCCAACAGCCGGAAGCCGCGTGTTGCCCATCAACCACATGTCTACCTCCGCTGCGGCACCACGGCCCTCCCTGTGAAAAGCATCAACGTGATCAGACTAGGCTTATGCGGGAGCAAGTCAGCCGTGCTCACTGTATACCCCAGACAATCAACGACTGCCCACGGCGACAATCACCCGCCGCGAAGACACCATCCATGTTAGTCGAATACTTTTTTTTGGGAGTCTTGATGTTCGAACGTGCGTCTTGGTCCACTCCAAGCGCCTCAAGCGCCTCTGGTTGCGGGCCCAAGAAACCAAGAGCAAGGAACACAAGCTGTGCCGGGAAATACTTCTCCGTGCCAGGCACTTCTTCCGGCTTGAAGCGGCCGCCACTGTCCTTTGTCCACTCGACACGAGCTGCATACAACGCCAGCTGAGTAGCCCGAGGAGGGGGCCCAACGCGACGACTTACCAGTTTTGAGGCCTTGCAGATTTCCCTCTTCATCTACGGTGAATTCTTTCGTCTGAATGCAGTATTCGCGAGGGTCTGCGGAGGGTCTGCTTCAGCGACTATGATCGAGTCCACATCGCAGAAGGACACCCACCGTTACCGAAGTGTGCCGCGACCTCTGTGTGCCCGTAATCTGTGCGGAAAATGCTAGATGCGGTTTAGTCTCACGACGGATGATAGGGACAACATCCAGACACACCGAGGCCATTGGGGCCAGGGGTTGTCACGGCCACGCGAGTCAGGCGGTTGCGGCAGCAACTCGAAGTTGGTCACGGACTTGGCACCGTGCCGCATGGCCGTGCCTATACAGTCATTTCCCGTGTCACCACCTCCGATGACGATAACATCCTTGCCCTTCGCGTTTATATAGTTGCCGTTTTGGAGCCCCGAATCCAGAAGTGATGCGGTGTTCAGCTAATCATAACGAGATAATCTCGTCAAACGCCGTGACGACGGGAAAATTCCCATGAAGGAGTGGAGCATTACTTACTTGTAAATATTCCATCGCAAAATGGATGCCATCTGCATCACGACCCTTGATTGTCAAATCTCGGGGCCAGGTCGCACCAGTGCATAAAACTACCGCGTCGTTGTCAGCCCGGATGACATGTATGTCGGTGTCCACGCCAACATGTGCATTCGGAACAAATACCTACAACTCGGGGGTTTTAGTGAGCCCTAAAACGTGAAGTGCACGAGTCCTACCACGCCCTCTGCGGCCATCAAGTCCAGGCGGCGTTGAACGATGGACTTGTCGAGCTTCATGCTGGACGTGGGAGATTTTCAGTCTCTAACCCCTCTCGATAAGACTGTCACGTACTTAGGAATTCCATACATGAGAAGCCCGCCCATGCGATCGTTACGATCATAAACCGTTACCTTGTGCCCGGCTTTGTTCAGTTGGTCCGCACACGCAAGGCCTGCTGGACCAGAACCGATAATGGCAACCCTCTTTCCGGTGCTGAATGTCGGCAGACTAGGATCCATCCAGCCCATTTCAAAGCCCTGTGAATGAAATAAGTGAGGCGGGTCGTGCAAAGAAGGTGGTTCAGTAACCTTGTCGATGATTGCACATTCGATGGACTTGATGCCGACAGGTTGCTCGTTGATTCCCAACACACAAGCACCCTCGCACGGTGCAGGACAGACCCTACCAGTGAACTCCGGGAAGTTGTTGGTCATCAGCAGGCGATTCAATGCATCCTGCCACTGCCCCTTGAAAACGAGATCATTCCATTTCGGAATAATGTTGGAGATCGGGCATCCCATGTCTGATTGGCAGAACGGGACACCGCAGTCCATGCAACGCGCCGATTGGTACTTCAATTCGCTTTCCGTTAAACGGCTCGAAATCTCTTTCCAGTCCTTCGTGCGTTTTCGAGGGGGCCTATACGCTTCTCCAAGGCGTGTGTATTTCATGAATCCGCGCATCTTGTCCAGCTTGTGCAAGCGCTGTTTCGTCGAGGCTTCATCAGCCATCGAATCCTCAACATCGACAACTAATGGTTCTTGGCGCTTGATGGGTGCGATCTGCGGAGCGTGTGGCTCCTTCGGAGTAAGGACGTCCTCCAGAACGTTGGGAGCAAGATCCACTTGGCTTGCAGTCCGTGATGGCACAAGATCGATGACGCTCTGGCGCAACTTCTCTTCCTTGGCTCTCACCACTTGGTCTTCCAATACTCGTTTGTAGTCAAACGGCATTACGCGAACGAAATAGGGTAGGAGGTGGTGGAAGTCCCGCAAAACACGATCAGCAACTTCGGAACGTGTATAATGACGATGCTCCTCGATGAGGCTGCGAAGCTCAGCGATTTCGCGTGGTTGCGATACCGACCCGAGCTCGACCATTTCCAGGTTAACTTTTGACGCGAATGTGTGAGCTGTGTCCAAAACGTATGCGATACCACCGCTCATTCCTGCGGCGAAATTGCGTCCTGTGATGCCGAGAACAACGACCCTCCCACCCGTCATGTACTCGCATCCGTGATCGCCTGTACCTTCAACGACGGCATTGGCTCCGGAGTTTCGAACTGCGAACCGCTCTGCGGCAATACCACGAATGAATGCTTCACCCGAAGTGGCGCCATAGAGGCAGACATTGCCAATGATGACGTTCTCTTCCGCCTTGAACTGGGAATTGCGCGGAGGATAAACGATGAGTCGGCCGCCCGAGAGGCCCTTTCCAACATAATCATTGGCGTCACCTTCCAGTTCAATCGTTATGCCCGGGGCAAGGAAAGCCCCGCAAGATTGTCCCGCCGATCCTTTCATGCCGATATGAATGGTATCCTTTGGGAGTCCTTCTTCTCCGTATAGCTTGGATACGCGATACGAAAGAGTGGTTCCGAGGGCACGATCAGTGTTGACCACGGTACACTCGATGCGAACGGGGAGCCCCTTCGTAAGCGCCGGTTCCGACTCATCAATGAACTTATTGTCGAGGCGGATATAGAGCTTGTGATCCTGCTGCCGAACGCAATAAGTCGCAACTTCTGGACGCATCTTCCATGCAGGTCTCAGGACCTCCGACAGATCGAGATGCTGTGTCTTCGGAGTGCGAAGGCTGTCATTGAATTTGAGCATGTCAGATCGCCCGACCATTTCATTGATAGTTCGGAAGCCGAGCTTTGCCATATATCCGCGAAGCTCTTCGGCAAGGTAATAGAAGAAGTTAATGACATGCTCAGGCTGACCGGCAAACTTCGCGCGCAGCTGTGGATCCTGTGTGGCGATGCCAACAGGGCATGTGTTGACTACATTCCCAGGAGCGTTAGAACATCTGATCACGAATGGATGAGCGAGGACTAGACTTACGATGGCACTTCCTCATCATGATACATCCCATGGCGATCAGCGGCGCAGTTGCGAATCCCCATTCCTCGGCTCCAAGAAGACACGCGATCGCAAGGTCGCGCCCGGTTCGGAGCTGCCCATCAGTTTGCACGACCACGCGACCCCGAAGATCGTTCAAAACGAGCGTTTGATGCGTTTCAGCCAAACCAAGCTCCCAAGGAAGCCCTGCGTTTTTTATGCCGGTCCAACGCGATGCGCCAGTTCCTCCGTCATGTCCTGAGATGAGGATGTGGTCTGCCTTTGCTTTTGCAACACCACTTGCCACGATGCCCACGCCAACTTCGGAAACCAGCTTCACGGACACACGACTGCGTGGGTTGGAACATTTCAGATCGTAAATGAGTTGCTTGAGGTCCTCAATGGAGTAGATGTCGTGGTGAGGGGGTGGGGAGATGAGTCCAACGCCAGCGGTGGAGTGACGCGTCCGGGCAATGGAAGTAGATACTTTGTGACCAGGAAGTTCACCTCCTTCTCCAGGCTTCGCGCCTTGCGCCATTTTGATTTGAAGTTCATTGGCATCCGCGAGATAATTCGAGGTGACTCCGAAGCGGCCAGAGGCCACTTGCTTGATGGCAGAGCGCATGGTATCCCCATTGCCAAGTCTCTGTGATCGCTCGGCATCCTCGCCACCTTCTCCGGTATTTGACTTGCCGCGAAGTCGATTCATAGCAATTGCGAGAGTAGAGTGAGCCTCCATTGAGATCGAGCCATAAGACATGGCCCCGGTGACGAAACGACGGACGATTTCGTTCCAAGGATCCACCTGCTCAATAGGAATGGGCGAGGCCTCTTCGTAGCAGAACTCGAGCAAGCCACGAAGGTGGATAACCTTTGACTGATTGTCCGCATTCCGCGAGTACGCCTCGTATGCCCGTAAGTTTTTCTCGTGGACGGCATCTTGGAGATTCGCGATGCCTTCTGGGTCATTGACGTGCGGCTCCCCACCGTCCCGCCAGTGATACTCGCCAGATTCTGGCATCCCAGGAGGAATCAAGGTCTCACGAGATGGCCAGCCACGCTCGTGGAGCTCGAATGCATCCATGGCAAGGAGATCGAATGTTGCTCCCTGAACACGGCTCGCCGTGCCGACGAAGCAACGGTCGATAACTTCCTTGTGTAGCCCCAGGGCCTCGAAAATCTGAGCTCCCTTGTACGATTGGAGGGTGGAGATACCCATCTTCGACATGACCTTGAGGATACCGTTGTCGAGCGAAGACCGGTACTGCGTCATAAGCTCGCTCAGTGTCATGTCATTCTTCACCCTTTACGGTAGAATGATGTTAGAAACCCGGTGAATCGAGCATAGATTCCGAGATTTTTTGGCTTACAGTCCTTCACGCACAATCTTGTGTATGACTTCCATCATAAGCCATGGACATATGGCATCTGCGCCGTATCCGACGAGGACACAGATGTGATGAACCTCCCTAGCCTCCGCCGTCTCCACCATAAGAGCAATCTTAGCTCGCTTCTTCTGGAGAACGAGGTGGTGATGCACTCCTCCACAAGCAACAAGGGTGGAGAGTGGCACGCGAGTAGGAGAGGTCGCTCGATCCGAAAGAATTATGACCTTCATGCCATCTTCGATAGCCTGTGTGGCTTCATAACACACCCGGTCGAGCGCTTTCTTGTAACCGGGAAGACCCTCATCCTTCGGGAAGGTAACGTCAATTGTGCGCGAGGGCCACGTGATGTACGCGGTCTTGAGACTCTTCATGGCGTTCATCTCTTCGATGGAAAGTACGGGAGAGGGTAGAAGGATACGATGACACTGTTCTGGCCTCATTTCCAGGAGATTTCCCTCGGGTCCGACGTAAGTCTCCAGAGACATGACGATACTCTCTCGAATCGGATCGATGGGCGGGTTGGTGACCTGTGCAAACAACTGACGGAAGTAATCATAGATGACACGAGGTTTAGTGGCCATGGCGGCTAAAGGCGTATCATTTCCCATCGAGCCGAGCGCTTCCTTTCCGGTGGTGATCATGGGAAGCATGAGAAGGCTGAGTTGTTCCACGGTGTAACCGAAAGCTACAAGCCGGGGATCGGTCCTCAGCGGTGAATCATCAACGCTCACATCGATGGACTGGGTGCGCGTGACACGTTTGACGATGTTCGGAACCCGAAGCACGTTATGCTCAACCCACGTAGCGAAGTCCTGTTTTCTTGCCGTGTTCATCTTCAACTCCTTGTCATCGACAATGCGGCCTTCAACGGTGTCGACCAAGAGCATTCTTCCGGGTTTCAGGCGATTCTTCGAGACGACCTTTTCTGGGGGAACGGGTAAAGCCCCAACTTCGGAAGCACAGATGATAATGTCGTCACTCGTGACAATGGACCGGCATGGGCGCAAGCCATTGCGATCCAAGTTGGCGCCACAGTATCGACCATCTGAGAAGGCAAAGAGCGCTGGACCATCCCATGGCTCTTGAACGCAAGCCGCCCAATTGTAAAACGCACGCTTCTCCGGCTCCATGCTTTCATTGCCTTGCCAAGCTTCGGGGACGAGCATCATTACAGCCTCGGGAAGCGTGAGGACGCCATTAACTACAAGCAGCTCCAGAACGTTGTCGAACGCAGCCGAGTCTGAACCACGCTCTTCGATGATGGGATACAACAGGTCAAGTTGGTCTCCGAAGTGAGAGGAGTGCAGAACGCCCTCTCGGGCGCGCATCCAGTTCCTATTCCCACGGACCGTGTTGATCTCGCCTATGAATAAACGAGTCAACCCAGGCCGTTTCCGCGGGCCAAGGCAAACTTTGCTTACCATTGTGAGCTGCCAATCTCATAGGTTGGGCACGATCCCAGCTAGGGAAAGTGTTCGTCGAGAATCGGGAATGGACCAAGGCAAAGTGGGAACGATACAGATAATGGTTGAGGTCGTGATAGTAATCGTACACTTGACGAGGCGAGAGCTGTCCCTTGTAGACAATGTTCTTGGAAGACAAGGAGCAGATGTAAAAACCTTTCGCGAGCGTACTTTATACGGGACAAGTCCGATATGTTGAGCTTAGAGCGTTGCACAGAGATAAGAAATCACAAACATGCTATGCGTCGCGTGTTTTCGGAGGACGTAGAGCTGCCTCTCAAACTGTTTCTCGTCAATATGTCCGCCTTGGCTGACATCGCCGTCCCCGAAGTGAGAACGGAGAACGACGAAAGGCTGACGGATGACGGGTTCGGTGCTGCTGGCGGCAGGCCCAAGGATGGCGCCGTCAGTAGGAACCTCACGCCAGCCAAGGACTCTGAGGTCGAGGCGACTGGCGATATCGGAAAAGATGGACTGGTGCTCCTGCAATGACGCTGGATCGTTGTGTTTGAAGAAGACGTTGCCCACGGCGTATTCGCCAGGCTCTGGTAAGGTGGAGCCAAGATCTTTCTCGACCTCATGCTTAAAGAACGCATGAGGGATGCCGGTCATCACACCAGCACCATCACCATCGCGGCTGTCAGCACCGGTGGCACCCCGATGGGTCATGGCGCAGAGCAATTGCTTGGCATCTGAGACTATCTTGTGGGCCTGTTCACCTTTGATATGACAAACGAAACCGACACCACAGGAATCTTTTTCGAGCTCATTCATATAAAGGCCCTGGCTGGCGGGCATGGCACCAGCCCAAGAGGAGGGATCG